>Ga0206960_1122_pt1 | contig 15495 bp, 22 predicted proteins | sample Alteio_BWOrgHeat_29_FD_153255 | JGI IMG/M metagenome (GOLD analysis project Ga0206960, IMG submission 153255) | Enriched cells from forest soil in Barre Woods Harvard Forest LTER site, Petersham, Massachusetts, United States -... | ecosystem: Environmental > Terrestrial > Soil > Temperate forest >... | reverse complement strand
GTCTCCCACCCACTGAATGTCATCCCAAAAACCGGGGAACATCTTCGTCAGGATCGCGAGTACACGCGGGCAAAACTGAGACATGGGTTCCGCGCCGTCGTGCGTGATTTCGAGTATCGCGGCCAACTGATAAAACGGCGGCGGTCCGACTTCAAGCAAGACAGCGGCAGGGAAGAGCGTCTGTCCGCAGTCGATTCCTAGAATGTAGCGGCTACCTTTCTGTAGGTCCCAGTCGTTGTGCTGCAGATACAGCGGACAGTGCACGGAGTCGGAGTAGTCTGCGAAGACTGGTTCGCCATCGAAGACCGACGCGTCCATCTCCATCTCGCGTCGCCACTCCCGCGCGGGGATTCCGATCTTGGCTTTGGTTGCCCAGGAGGGATCGCGTTTGTCCGGATCGGCCGCAAAATGGACCCGCAAAACTCTACATCCGCTCTTCGCTGTATATGCTTCGCAACCAACAGGAACAGGCGGTGCAACTGACATTCGTTAGGCGGCGATCAGTTCAAGAAACTCTTCGTTCGGACTCGCGTTAGCGATCATCGTCGGGTGGCCGCCTACACTTGTCGGAGAACCTTGGCAGACCGTGACGGCCTGTCCCCAAGTGTTCGATAAGCGGTCGTAGGCACTGCCTTCCTCGCAACACGCACCAGTTACGCCAGTGCCGCGGAACGATTCTCCGCGCTGGTTGATGGAAGAAATCTTCGACCCGTTTGGTAGGATCAAGCTGTCGAGTCGGCCATCGTTCATCGGGCCGTAGAACAGGGGATCGTCAAGCCGCCAGTCGGGATTGCGCTTCTGAATCTGGTCGTACATATACCAACATCGCCACACGTGGGCTTGCGCGTCGGCGAAGGTCTGACCGGCGATAAGCTGGTTGGCTTGGCTCAAACCTGCGTCGTGCAATTCGAGACCACGGCATAACCAGGAGATGATTAGACGTCGGCTCTTGAGACAAATGAAGGGCTGACCTTTGGCTTTCGTGTCGGCCCACTCCCAAACGAAGTAGTCGATGTAATCTTTGCGCGGCAGTCGCATACACGCGCGGTCGGCCTCGTTCCAACTCCAAAGCTTGTCGTAGACAAACGCCAGTCGAGACTCATATGAACCGGTGTTGTATGGGGGTTGCCACAGGCAACGTCCTTCTCCGGCGATCTCTTTTGCGGCATAGAACGCGCGCTCGACTCCGGCGAAGATGTCGTTAGCCTTAGACATCGGAGAAAGCCTTGCGGCAGTCGTTGAGCCAGTCGGCGAAGTCGTGTTCCGGTAGATACTTGGCCGTCACGCGAGCTATCCGCTCAAGCGCGTCGGCGTTGGACAAGCTGACTTCGACTTGCTGACCCATTCCGTACTGAAGCATCGCCTTAACGGCGTCAGTGCGGTCCTTGGAACGCTTGGTCTTGTCGTCGGCGATCTCGATCAGAACTTTGAGTCGCTCGGCCCCGGCAAGTTGGAAGGCGTCGCGGACTTCGGACTTAGGTCGGCCAGCACCACGATGCCCTCCCTTGACGCCGTTGTTGCCGCCGTATTTGCCCAGATTAGCGAGCCTGTCGTAAGTGTCAGCCATAAGCAAAAACGGCCCGATCTGTCATAGATCAGGCCGTTCGGGATCGTGGAGTTGGAGGTCAATCCGGTGCCACTCTCCGGGCGCATTCGTCCCAGGTAATGGGGCTATTCTGTGTGGGTGGGGTACGCACCTACACGATCTGGGAAACCTTTTCGGCGTCGGTAAGTCACGATCATAGACGTGGTGTTCATGGCGCACAAAACTGGTTCCCAACCTATGGCGGGTCGATTTGAAAGGTCGGCGCCGTATTCTTCCATGACGTCACCTAATAGATACTTCACTACTTCGTATTCGTAGTCCATGCCCCGATTATGCAGGGCCGCGAACTTTCGAGAAGTTGCTTCAACCGAAAACTTGAGCCCTATAAATTCCGGCCAAGCCAGACGGCGGGGGTGGGGGTGCCGTAGCATCACTGCACTTGCACTAAAGCTCCCACAAGGGAGGAACCGACCACCCCACACACCGGACGGGAGTCGCTACGCTCCCCTGCCACGACACCGGGCGGACGGTCTTAGAGGACGTCACGCCAAGCCAAGGGCAACGATAGCATCCTTCGCGAATCGGGACTTGATTCGACCTGCGATACGCTCAAGTAGGCGGCGTTCACCTTCGGTGACGGCATTGCCAAAGGCGTCGCTTACGAAGTCCGACACCTGGAGACGGTACGTTGGCTCTACCTGCAATGGCGTCGTGTGAAGTTCGGCGTGACGCTTGCCGTAGAGCGTCCATAGCAACCCCCTGACCACCGGAGAATGGTCTTTCAGGACCCGTTCGACGTCTAGGTAAGCCGTCGCCACGTCGGGGACCGATCCAAGCCGTTTAAGGCATCGACGGCGTTCGTCATCGGTGATCTTCGGGTAGTTCGAGAGTCCAAGCTGTTTGTGGGCTGTAACGCGTCCCCAAGCCCATAGTCTTTGGGCTAGTTCGCGGTAAGCGGTGACGTTGATGGTGCTGGCGGGTTCCATACGGATTACTTGTACGGGACCTGCTTCTCGACCTGCGTTGAACCTGTTTGCCGCATAACGTCCGTTTTGTAATGAGCGTTACTGCAAAACGGGGCTTTTCTGTGTACAATATTGGTGCCTGCCAGCCGCGCTAACGACTGGACAGGCGAAGGAGAAACCATGCGTACACATGACAACTCCAGCGGACAGTTTATCCGCTGGTTCAACGGACCTGAAATTCTGGCGATTACAGGCGCGACCGTAACGATGGAGCGGACGAAATGATCGACCGATCAGCCATCGCAAGAGCGTTAGCCAAGGCAGTCGCATACGCCCAATGCGGCAAGCAAGCCGAAGCCGAACAATGGGCAAAGGAACTGGTTCGGCTTCTTGAGTGCGAAGGGATTCTAAAGGACGGTGAAGGCAAATGAAGGGCTTCGCGATCCGAACCGTCCCCGACTTCAGCGAAACCGCTTGGGACACGACAGACACGGCAAATGTCGTTCGCGTCCTTCGCGAACTAGCCGACCAAATCGAAGACAAGCCCGATACCGTATCGGGCTTGTCGCTGTCCTACACCGACCTTGACGCTTCTAATGTCCCTGTGGAGGTTGTGGTGCGAGAGGTGACGCGATGAGCAACGACCCTCGCATCAGGTTCCGATCTGTCACAACTTGGGACGAAGCGTTCCAATGCGCGGTAGACAACTTCCCCCGCGCCAAGTTCGTCAGGCTAGAACACGACGGCTTTGCTCACGTCGGACGCGACCGATGTTCGCTAAAGGGGCTGTCCGTCTTTCCTGACGGCGACATGGTGACGGTGTACGGCTATCAGGCTGGCTACCACCTTCAAGAACGAATATCGGGAACGTCGCTCACGATGATGATGAGTCCAGCGGACGCCAAGCAGTTCGCGTATCAGATTCTCGACCTGCTCAAAGAGCAAGAGGCGGAGCGATGAAGAACGAACTGCTACCCGCTTCGCTTCGGGCGACCCTACCGCCGTTGTACGCGACCGAAAAGGTCGCGTGTCAAATGGTTGTGGCGAAGTACTTCACGCCGTCGTCCTACTGGACTTGGTACGTCGTGGAAGGCAACCCCATCGACGCAGACGACGAACCAATCAAGCCTGATACGGAAGCCGTTGAAGCCGACTTCATCTTCTATGGGTTGGTTGAAGGTCACGAGCGCGAATTGGGTTACTTCAAGCTATCGGAACTTGAAACGTGCTTCATTGAGCGCGATCTCTATTGGAAGCCCAAGCCACTTTGCGAACTGACGCGCGACTAGGACAAACGGGGCGGCTTGTCCGCCCCATCGGAGAATCAACATGGAACAACAAAAGAACGAGACCACGGACGCGCGACGCCTGTACCTTGTCGTCTGGCAGGCGGAGATTAGCGCGGACTCTGCGGAGGACGCCGCGCGTCATGCGTTGGCGGCACTCCAATCAACCGACTCCACGGCGAAGGTGTTCGAAGTCGGTGACGGACCCATCGAGTGGAAGACGGACCGCCAGACGTTCGACTTATCGGTGGAGGACGAGCAATGAGGACCGACGCGAAGAAGCCGAAGCCGGACGCCCCGCTCCGCGCGATCTGCTACCACAGATGCAGCACTGAAGAACAGGACCTAGAGGCTCAAAGAAGGGCGACGGCGTTGGAATGCGAACGCGAAGACTGGACGGTTGTCGAAGCCATTGACGATCAGGGATGGAGCGCGAAGGATACCAAGCGGCCGGGACTCCAAAGGGCGTTGGCGATGCTTGCCAACAAAGAAGCTGAAGTCCTCGTCGTCGCGAAGCTGGACAGGCTGTCGCGAAGCGTCTACGACTTCATCGGGATCAGCGATCAAGCGAAAGCCCAAGGTTGGGACATCTGCATCAAGGACCTACGGCTAGACACAACGCATCCCAACGGGGAGTTGGTCTTGACGATCTTATCCGCGCTTAGCCAATGGGAACGCCGCATGATCAGCCTACGCACGCGCGAAAGCTTGGCGGTAAAGCGAAGCCAAGGCATTGTTGGCGGCCGACAGAGCATGGACCCAGAATTGGCAGCACAGATAGTGGAATGGCGCAAGCAAGGATTCACGCGTCAAGCGATCTGCGACACGTTGAACGAAGCGGGCAAGCCGACACCCTTCGGCGCCAAGGAATGGAAGTCGTCGTCGCTTGATCGGTTGTTTGAGCGCGAAGGGCTGGTCAAGAAGCGCAAGGAGAAGGCGGCGAAATAACCGGGTCTCCCAACACCCGCGGACGAGCAATAGCCCCTAGGAGACGATCCTAGGGGCTTCTTCTTGCAATCCTTCGGCAACGATGGCGCGAAATTTGGCGCGGATGCGTCCCAGCGTGTTATCGACGCTCTTGGGTGTCGTGCCCACAATCGCCGCCACGTCGGCGTAGCCGCCGTCCGCTTCGAAGTACGCGTCGAAGACGGCCAACTCCATCGGACTCAGCGACAGCCGGACGCGGGCGATAAGCGCGGCCCGCTCTTCTCTCTCGATCAACGCGTGTTCCGCAGAAGGGCCGGGGGCTGCGACGTCGTCGAGGATTGGTCTGTCACCGTCCTCCTCGTCCTCCAGGCGCGTGCGCCGCGAAGTGCGAAGACTCTCGTTCAGCGGAGCGAACTTCTTCGCGCTGGCGAAGTTGATCGCCGTGTAGATGTTGCGCCTGACAGCGATATGGACGATGGTCTTTAGGCCGCCCCTGTCGGGGTCGTAAGCAAGGATGCCCTTAACGGCGCCTTCCATCCCGATCTGCTCTAGGTCGTCGCTGTCCAAGCCTACGGCGAAGGCGCGCCGGCAGTGAGTCTTGATCTGCGGCCGGAAGTGGGCGAGCAGTTTGGACACGGCTCCTTGGTCGCCTTCTTGGGCGCGACGGGCGAGTACGTCAAGGTCGGCGGGTTCCACGCCCGTCTTGTACAGCCCGATTCGAAGGCACAGTTAAGACGTCACCGTCAATCCCGTCGATTAGGATCAGCGTCTAGGGTCTATTCTGAGCGTCACCTGAAGCCTGAAGGCAGGGAAACCGCCAACCGCTTCTCCGTTTTCTTCCGCGACGAGAAGTTGCATACCCCGAAGACAATCTACTGATCCCCGGAGGTCCGTATCGGAGAACAAGTAGTACATTGCCTCATCTCCGAATGGCTGGTTCGTCAACACTCCCACGGAAACAAACACAACTCCATTCCCCGGATTTGGGCTAAAGCCTATCGCGGGCAGGCAACGCGCCATCGCGCCGGCATGGTTGTTGGCTAGCCTGTTGGTTGCGGTGAACGCATTAAGTGGCGCCTGATTAAAGATCGCATCCGGGAGGATTGTCCTAAGTAAGTCGAACGCGTAGCAAGCACCGGCCACGTTTTGGAACGTCCAATTCTGCTCCTGCCTTTCGCCTTCACCGTCCACACCCGCAAGCGTGATTGAGGGTATCGCGCCGGTTATTAGGAGCACGTTCTCTATCTCGATGAATGTAAAGTCCACCGCTAAATCGGCAGTCTGGTTTGCCAAGCAAAAGCCAAGATGCCAGCGCAGTATGTCACGTGGGTTCATTTCCTAGGTTATAGCAGATCGCCTTTGAGACACCCCTTGCGGGGAACAAGCAGTGGGGGCCAGAACGCGACGGCGGTCCAAACTACCGTATCTACTCCGGACTCGTCCCGAGTCCTTTTGCTCCGCGAATGGAATGCCGCTAGGCGGTGTTCTTACTTCTAGGTGAGAATGGGGGTGTTGGGGGCGAAGTCCCCAACTTCCGGAAGAAGCGGAGCGGCGAGAGGCGTAGCCTCTCCTGGTCTTCTTCTTTTTCTTTCCGGAAAGAAGGGGGCGATTTTGAACCTGAAACCATTGCCCATACTCGCTTCTTGGGCAATGGTTATTGCGATGTTGGGCAATGGTTTTGACGATCTTGGGCAATGGTTTGGGCAATGGTTTTATCGCCGAAACTATTGCCCAAGGTGAAGGGGCGTGCCATACGTTGGGGTGGCGCAAGCGACTCTTGCCGACCAGCCGTTATCGTATATCCGATACTGAAGAGTGCGGCGTGGGATGCCTAGGCGGTTGCGGCTCCTGTCGTTCGCGAGTTGGTGCACGCTCCAAATCTCGCCCGCGACATATAGTCCCTCGAACTCAGGCACGGGGACGAACCGTTCTATAGGCAGGCCGGTTTTCATGCGCCCGACGACGCGCTTGATCACCTTGCCTTCGCGGGCTAGACGGTGGAGAATCGCTATGACGATCTTGCGGTCTACACCCTGAATCTTGACGGCCACTTCTACTGCCATCGGCTCGTGGTTGAGTCGATTAAATCGCGCGACGATGTCGAGCACGGCGGACTCAACGTGCCTATCTCTCGTCTCCTTCGCCAGGTCTGGTTTGATCTGGATTTCGGGCGGCTCCGCAACGATGGCCGGTTTCGGACCACGCGGCTTGTTGCGTTTGGGTTTCGTCGTCGCGTCAGTTGCCTCTGGCGTTTTCGACTCGCTGGTTAGCACGCTTGGGGTAGCGGGTTGGTCTTCGTGCGGCCATGCTCTCCAAGGCTTGTCCAAGACATTGCTCAAAGCGATTTTGAGTCTTTCCGGAGACTCCCCTTGCTTGTGACGAGCGATCAACCAGTTCGTGATCTGGTCGGTAAGTTCGTGGGCTTTCATCGCGGTCAAGCCGACCTTGCGATACTCCTTCAGCCACGCCAACGCCTCAACCTGCGGAAGGGTGCGAAAGAACTCAAAGGCGCCAAGGTGCCCGAGTTCAGTTGGTGGTGGCGTAACGCCTAATTCATCATTGTTATCCAAGGTTTCTCCGTCCCAAGGGCTCTGATTAGGCGGGGGAGGAGCTACCTCCCCCTGGAGTTGCCTTGGAGAACGGGCGACCATGCAAATCGCCCTACGGATTTATTTGTGCTGCCGGATTGCTTCCCACCTTCGATGCCAGACCGAGAATTTCCAAAACCTCCTCCCCGGACAATTCTTGCGGTGTTGTCGGCAGCACTATAACAGTGCCGTCGGGTGGATCGGGGGCACTGGCTCCAACGGGACGTTATCCTCCAGGAGTCCGGCGGCGTAACTAAAGCCCAAACAGGCGTTTCTTCGGCTCCGTCTTCGGAGTCATCTCCGCAACGTGCTCCGCCACCATCTCCGTCAGCATTCTTTTCGTCTCTTCTGACTGCCACTCCCTAAACACGGCTGTAAGTTCCGCGACTTGACGGGTGAGTGCGTTGACTTGGCGTACGATTGCGTTAACGTCCGTCGCACCGGTCGGCGGCTCAACTGTCTTTACAGTCGCATTCACCAGGACATCCCTTGCCCAAGCAGTCGTCGAGACACCGCTATTCCTGGCCGCGTCCTCAATCGACTGTAATTGGTCTTCTGTCAGCCTTACGTCTATGTGATGACGCTTGGCGTCCGTCGATTTCGGTCGTCCTCGTTCGCGCGGTTGGTACACGGTGCTGAGCTTACACTGTCCGTCAGTAAATAGGTGCAGTGGTTTATTGAGCACAAGCTTGCTTAATTACTGACGGACATATATCCCCACCAGGCGCGGCTACGCCCGCTTGCTTGCACGGGATGGAAAACCATACCAATCCCGAAACGCGGCTACGCGCCGCTCTCGTCACTCGATACTCCGCACACCTCGCACGCCTGAACCTAAACGATCTGATTGAGATTGCATCCGATCTACTGTTTGAGGCAGGCAAGCCCACAAATCACAACCCAGTATCTACTACGTCTCCTCCTCTCGCCCATACTTCTGCTCCCACTTCTGTTCGTGCTCCTGCTCCAACCCGGCCCACTGATCGCCCAGTAGCGGGCGACGTCTGGAGACGCAAGAGTAATGGCACGGTCGTAACGATCAAGCGCGTCGACGACAGCAGGTTCTCTCTGGACAAGCAGATAAAGTGGCCGACGGGCACGCTCTCTCGTCAGCGGTTCCCGCTCACCGACTACGCCGACTTCGTCAAGGCGTTCACCTTGGTCAAGGCTGGTGAAGCGAATTGACTAACCGATCCTACGTTAGCATTTGTAGCGGTGCCGGACTCGGCAGTCACGGCGTTGACAAAGCAGGCTGGACAGGTAGTGCATTCGTCGAGTTCGACCCGACTAGACGCGCCGTCTTACGCCGATGGCATCCCGAAGCCGAACTGTTTGAAGGCATCAACGGCGACTTGGAAAGACTCTCAGGCACGGACATCCCTGAAGCTTACGCGTGGATCGTTACAGTCCCATGCACGGACTTCAGCATCGCCGGCCGACGGAAGGGAGTCATTGGGAAAGCGGGCAGGCTCCACGTCGATTTCTTCAGAGTCCTCAAGCAAACGATCCAAGCCGGAAAAGCCCCGGAAGTTGTCGTTTGGGAACAGGCGCCTGGCTGGATGTCTCATGGCTTCAAGTGGCCGCACTGCCACGGAGGCGATGGCGTGGTTACTGTCTATAGGTGGACAAAAGAAGAGTTGGGCAGACTTGGATATACCGCCGTTATGGGCGGTCCGATGAACGCTTGGGCGTTCGGCGTACCTCAAGACCGGACTAGGTGTTTCCTCGTGTTTGCGCGTGACAAGCACTTGCTGCCAAAGGAGATTCGGCCACCTTTGTTTGACGATCCCAGGCTTCTTGAGCGAACGCTTATCCGAGAGTGGCCGGAGCGTTATATCGCCAAAGAAGTGGAACTGTCCGGCAGGCCGGAGATTCAGCGTCGGGTGGCACAGTTCCGCAAAGACTTGGAGAAGCGCGAACGGTTGGCAGGTGAAATACCTGCATTCGCAGGCGTTATCCCGCCCCTTCCAGAGTGGGACGGGCTTGTCGTGTTTATGTCGCTGAAGAACGCGTCAAGCGTCCACGCTGGCTATGCCCAGACGATCACGAAGGACCCGCGATTGCTTGCGCGCCTTCCCGATGGACGAATAGTCGAATGTAAGCCCGAGGCATTGGAGTTTCTAATGGGCGTACCAGAAGGCTATACGGAGTGGGGAATCGGAGAACACGGCCAAGAGGTGTTTCCGAGGGTTGAAGAGCGAGAAGACGCCTGCGGGGACGGCATTGTCTCCCCGATTATGGAGTCGATTGCGCGTTCTCTCACCTGGGTAGGTCAGGAGAAAAAAAGATGAAACGGAGTGGTGCACCGCGGGAAGCTGAGTGCGTCAGTTCAGTGGACATGGTTGAAGTAGGGGAAAGGCGGACGTGGGAGCAGGAGTTGCTTGCGGAACTTAGGCTTCTGCGTCAGGCGATTGAGAGAACAGCGAAGTCGGCTGAGGGTGGCGACGACTCCGCCCCCTACACTTTGGACGAAGTGGCGAAGAAGTTGGACGTAAGCAAGCGACAACTGCTTACGCTTCGTTCACCCGAAGCCAAGCCGAGACTCCGCACAATCACTATAGGCAAGCGTGGTGTGAGAGTCACTCGCCAAGACTATGACGACTTCATCGAACGCAGGCGTCAGGCGGCGGCTATTCCGCCCGTTTCAAAGCGGAGACGTCGGTGACGTTGGCAATGGCATGAAGCAGATCGTCATCGGTTGTGTCAACGTAGTACTCCTCTGTCATCGTTATAGTGCTGTGCCCAAGCATCTTGGCAAGTTGAGTGATAGGGGTTGATGCTGTGCGCGTTACGACGCGGCCGTCATCGTCTAGCTTCGTCGGCCATCCGTTCGCCATGTAATGGGCAAACGTGTGGCGTAGGTCGTGCGGAGTCGGATCGGGGAGCAATGCGCCATGCTCGTCACGGACTCCGCACAACCCGGCCGCCGTCACCAAATCCTTGAACCATCGCGTTAGCTGGTCCGAGGAGACGGCGGCTCCGTTTGGCTTCGTCACCACATAGCGTCCCGTTGACGTTGCCTTGGCGTCCGTCAGCCAGATTACAAAGTGATCGGCGATAGGCACTTTGCGAGTGCCCGCTACAGTCTTCGGGCTGGCCGTTTTCGTGCCCTTCTTACGCACGTATTGGCGCTGTTGCGTCACTGACAGCATCCTCTTGTCGAAATGGACGTTCGCCCACGTTAGCCCTGTCACTTCGCCGATTCTTAATCCAGCGTACAGCCCCACCATGACGGCGGCTTCAAACCTGTCTCCCTTCACTTGCGCTAGTAGCGCCTGAACTTCAAGCGGTGTGAGCGTTCGCTTGTGGGTGACAACGTTGCCTTCTTCGTCGCGCTTATCTTCGGTCTTAATGATCAGCATGGGAGCGGGATTGGCAAGGTCTTTACCCACCTTCCCCACCCGTTGCGCGGTGCTGAACAGCTTGCTGATACAATTGCGCACGTTCTTGCGCGTTTGAACCGACAGTCCCTTGCTCTTTAGCTTGTCGTTGATCCCGGCCACGTGATCGTACGTAAGCTTGTGCAGCCTGACTCCGCCAATGTTGGGGATGACGTGGTTGCGGAGAATGTCGTCATAGCCGAGAACTGTCCGCTCGCCTATCTCTTCCACCCAGATGCTTTCGACGCACTCTTGGGCGAAGTCTTCGACGGTGACGCCTTTGCGCTGAACCTCCGCTTTGCCAGCGCGAATAGCGGCTAATTCGGCAAGTGCTTCGTCACGCTTTTGGACAGCTTCTTCCGGCGTTACACCCGATCCGCGACGACGGAACGGCTCCCTTGAATCCTCGTCAATGATCCGCTCAATCTCAAAGTGGTAGCGTCCGGTCTTGGCGTTGAGCTTTATACCTTTGGTGTCGAGTTCGGGTGCGACGGCTTTAGCCATGTCGGGACGATACCCAAAATCCCCACTCAACCACCACTGGCAGTGTTTTTGAATCTAAAACGCCAGGTTTTCAAGACCGCCGCAATAGACCACTCTGCCATCTCTCCCGGAGATGAGTCATTTTACTTGGCCAAGGCTTGTTCGGGGGTGTCGAAGACTTCGAAGACGCGGTCCATCATCACCATCTCGAAGAGCTGCTTAACCTCGGGGGTCAGGCTGCACAAGCGCAGGCTGCCGCCTTTCGACTTCACGATTCGCAGGCAGGAGAGCATGGAACCAAGGCCGGTACTGTCCATAAACTCGACTTCGGATAAATCGATCACGAAATGTGCCGACTTATCGAGCAAGGGGGTAATCGCCGAGCGAAACGCGGCGACGTTATCCGTCTCCAACGTATCGGCCTGAACTTTCAAAACCAGCGCCCGGCCACTGTAAACAATTTCAACTGCTATTGCCATTCTCGATTCAATCCCCTTTGGCACGCTTTTTTAACGTCACCAAATTGTGGTCCCCTTGGAACGCGTAAGCAACGTCGTCTACGCACTTTTTGATGATGGAGATGCCAAATCCGCCCTCTTTCGTGCCATCCAGCACCGGCTCGGGAACCATTCGAAAATCGAACGGCGCTCCGGGATACCGCAATTCTACTAAGATCGTGTCGCCTCGAGTCTCCGCCGTAACCCTGATCGGGATCCCCTTCTGCCCGGCGCGTGCGTGCCGGACGGCATTGCTCGCCGCCTCTTGAACGGCTAAAAGGAGTTGGTTGATCTCGCTATCGGTGAAATCTGCACCGCCGTTCTTGGCCGATTCCTTGACGTAGGCCCTCACCTTGCGCAGACTCCCGTTGTCAGCCCATAGGTTTAGCGCGCCATCGCGAACGACTTCGGCGCCACGATAGCGGATAGCCACACACGTAAAGTCGTCGCCGGTCGCATCTCCGGCCAAGCCGCTGGTTCGAAGCTGTTCGACCTCGCTCAAGAACTCATCCAGGGGCAGGTGCGCTCGGGCCTCGACCCAGTCGGCAAACCCGTTCATGCCCAAGCGCTTGCCGTTCGCCATCTTTAGGTCCGTGACGCCATCCGAGTAGAACAGAACCAAGTCTCCGGCATGCAGGCGACCGGTCCGCTGCTCGTACGATTCGGAATCCGAAAATCCAAGCGGCACGTTCGTCGTATCCAGCAGGCGGCAAACACCCGACAAAGAGTCCCATAGCACGATCTTCGGATGGCCGCAGTTGACGTAGGTCAGCGAATCGTCCGACGAATCGAACCGGGCGTAGCAAAGCGTCAAAAACGAACCCAGGCCGATCAACTCGGCGCAGACCAGTTCATCGAGGCTCTGCAATAGGCGCTCCGGGCTCGGCAGGGCCGGTTCGCCGGCGCCGGTGAGAAGGGAAATCATGCACCGCTGCAAGCCAGTCTTGACGCCGGCGCCGATCATGGCCGCCGGAACGCCCTTGCCCATCACGTCGCCGACGAAGACGTCGACGATCTTGTTTCCATGGGCGAAAAAGTCGCAGAAGTCGCCGTCCACCTGCTGGGAAGGAATGCTAAGGCTGGCGGATTCAATCGCGTTGGTCGTCCTTGGCGGGGGGCTATACAGCAAGCGCTTTTGGATCGTGGCGCCAAGCTCGATTTCTTTTTGACGCGCTTGCCGAAGCTCGATATTCGTGCGCCGAACCGCTTCCTCGCTCTCGAGGATCCGGTTGGCGACGTTCAGGCGGGCCACGAGCTCGCCACTATCGAGCGGCTTGGTTAAAAAGTCGTCGGCGCCGCCCTCCAGGGCCTCCAAGCGATCTTTGCGATCGGTGCGGCCGGTCAGGAGGATGATGTAGGTATAGCTGGGGCCGTGCGTGGCCCGGATGTTCCGGCAGACCTCCATGCCGTCCATCTCAGGCATCATCCAGTCCAAAATGACCAGTCGAAACGGTTCTTGCTGAAGCATCCGCCAGGCCTCGCCGCCGTTTCTGGCAAACACTACCTCGTGCGACATCGACCGGAGGCTCGCAATCAGAATGTCGGCCGATAGCTCGTCGTCGTCTGCAACAAGGATCCTCATTTCTCGGCCTGATTCAACTGCTCCGCATACGCCTTGAGCTCGGCATGCACAACCATAAGCTCCGTGCCCAACTCGTCCGCAAGGTTAAGATTATCCGGTCCGAACTTTTGGGAGTTTGCGACGGTCTCGATCTCCTGGCAAATATATCCGACCCGCGTCGATCCGATGGTGAGGCTGCTTCCCTTCAGCGCGTGGGCGGCCGACTTGGCACCTTGGGCGTCGCCGCTTGCAATCGCCTGGTTGATCAGGACAAGCGAGTCGAGCGAGGTCGCCAGATACCGTTCAATGACTTTAAACTTTAGCTCGACATTTCCGCTGCAGGATTCGTCCAGTCTATCCACATCGAACGACGCCACTTCGACCGGCACCATGGGCTTAGGCGCCACATCCCCCACGATCTGCCTGCCCGAAGCGGCAGCCAGCTTTTCGAGCAATGCAGCCGGCTGAAGCGGCTTCGAGAGGTAGCTGTCCATCCCGGCTCGAAGGCAGCGCTCCCGGTCGCCGGACATCGCATTGGCCGTCATTGCAATGATCTCTGTGTGCGATCCTGAGATCTCTTCTTGAGTTCGGATGGCCGCCGTTGCCTCAAAACCGTCCATCACGGGCATCTGGACGTCCATAAGGATCGCGTCGAACTTCTCTGTGGCAGCAGCCTGGACCGCCAGAAGGCCGTTACCGACCGACGTGACGACGCAACCCCAAGTCTCCAGAAGCTCCGTTACCACGAGTTGGTTGACGGCGTTATCCTCTACGACCAAGACCCGAACGCCATTTAACGCCTGCGTAGTGGGCACGCTGACCTGGGTCCGGCGAGCTTCCGGGACCACCGAAATTCCGGTCACAAGCGTCATCGCATCGAACAACGGCGAACTGCGAACGGGCTTGGTCAATACGGCGGCATAGAGCGACACGGTCTCCATGTCAGCCGGCGAGAAACCCGAGGACGACAGCAGGATCAGCGGCAGGTCCTTGTATCGCGCGTCCCTCTTGATCGCTCTGGCCGCCTGCAGGCCGTCCATGCCCGGCATGTTCATGTCCATGATCACGCAGGCAAAGGGGTCCTTTCCGCTCAGGCTGATAGCACTCAGCGCCTCCTGGCCGCCGGCAGCCTCCTCGAGCCGGCAATTCCAAGAGGTCAGCATTTCGCGAAGGATGTATCGATTCGTGGCATTGTCGTCGGCAACCAAAACACGGATGCCGCCAAGGTCGAGGGGCGGCTTCTCCGGCTCGGCAACCGCCGTCGGCTGCTTCTGGAACGCCATCTCGAGCCAGAACTCGCTGCCCGCTCCGACGTTGCTGTTGACACCGATCTCGCCTCCCATCAGTTCGGTGAGCTGCTTGCTGATCGTCAATCCGAGGCCCGTTCCACCAAACTTACGCGTGGTGCTGCCGTCGGCCTGCGTAAAGCTGTCGAAAATCTGCTGCTGCCGCTCGGGGCCAATGCCGATTCCGGTATCGGCGACTCCAAAGCGGAAGGTTACGCGCTTCTGGTTTTCCTTCAGCACGCGAACGGAGACGCTTACTTCGCCGCGCTCGGTGAACTTGATGGCGTTGCCCATCAGGTTCGTCAGCACCTGCCGCAGCCGTCCCGGGTCACCGATCACACGCGACGGCGCACCCGGCGGTACGACGCAGTTAAGCTCCAGCCCTTTCTGGTGCGCACCGGGCGCCATGACGTCGCAGAGGTCTTCCAGCATCAACCGAAGGTCGAACGGGAAGTTCTCCAGCGTCATCTTCCCGGCTTCCATCTTCGAAAGATCGAGAATGTCGTTGAGGATGGTCAGAAGGCTCTCTGCGCTTTGCTGAATCGTCCGGGTGTAACCCAACTGCTTGTCTGTCAGCGGCGTGTTCAGCAGCAAGTAGGCCATTCCGATGACGCCGTTCATCGGCGTCCGAATCTCGTGGCTCATGTTGGCCAGAAACTCGGACTTCATTCGGGTGGCCGCGACGGCAGAATCTCGCGATTGCTTCAATTCGTCGGCAGTCCGCTTCAGGTCCCGGTTTTGCTGCAGTGCAAGCTGATTGGCCGCCTCGATCTGCTTGACATAGGCATCCAAGATCTCTTGGGTCTTGCGCTTTTCGGTCAGGTCCGCCATCAGGCCGACATAGCCGGTGACCTCGCCGTCGGGCGTGATGATCTGCCTCACCGTCAACGCTCCCGGAAACGCCGTGCCGTCTTTTCGAACGTACGTCCACTCTTCGGCTTCGTCCCTGCCGTGCTTGGCATGCCAAGCTAATAGC
>Ga0206960_1167_pt1 | contig 15536 bp, 15 predicted proteins | sample Alteio_BWOrgHeat_29_FD_153255 | JGI IMG/M metagenome (GOLD analysis project Ga0206960, IMG submission 153255) | Enriched cells from forest soil in Barre Woods Harvard Forest LTER site, Petersham, Massachusetts, United States -... | ecosystem: Environmental > Terrestrial > Soil > Temperate forest >... | reverse complement strand
CGCTCCAGAAGCTGGCTTTGATCAGAGAGAAGTTGCTGGATGCCAATGTGCCAACAAATGCTGGTTCCCCTCGACAATATATGGCTCTACAAAAAGCTTTGGCTCGCGCAATCAAAGAAGATACAACGCCCAAATCTACTTTTAATGCTGGTGTAGTGGCAAAAATAAGGAGAAAAGAAGGCTGTACTCTAGCTGCAGAAAGAGATCCAGCATCGGCACAAAAAGTGGCTGACGAACTGCTCGAGGCTGAGGAAAAAGAGGCAAAGAAAGCGGCACAAAAAGCGGCTACAAAAACGAAGGATAAAGCCAAAAAGCCGACAGAAGGTGCTGCAACCGCAAAAGCTACTAAAAAACCAGCCTTTCCACTCCCCGCTTATGCCCTCAAGGCAGGAGTATTTGCAGAAATCTATGCCGAAATTGGCCATGGCTTTACCGCGCGCTACCAGCTTTATCGCCTTTATGAATCGGGAGAATTAAAAATAACAGACCCACAAAATGTTCCAAACGGCGCAGTAATTATGAAAATTGGCAACGCAAAATCTGCAATTAATAATGCTGAGCGAGCATTGATGACTAAAAACCAAGCAGTGGTGGGACAACTTGGTGCAGCTGCAGTAACTGGCAAAATAACAGCCGTCGCATCGCCGAGCAAAAAAGCAGGTAAAAAGCCATCTGGCGCAACAGCGGCCCGAGCTCGAGCATCATCACCTGAGTTTCCTGCTTTGTTGTTCCCTGACAATGGCACAAGGCTTATGGCTCATATTGGGCAGCCGTCATTAGAAAGATCTGGATTTGAAGGCACAGGCTGGCATCATGATCCTGAACGAAATCTGCAAAAAATATGTCGAGCTGGTGGTCGTGGTCGTGTAAGCGGAACTTTAATTTCTATCGACAGAGAAAGTTGTCCTGAAGTAGTGGATGCACAGAAAGCTTACGCTGCTTATTGGCGCTCTGAAGATGCCGCGGCCACCTCTTGGAAGCTCTCAACTTTTTTTCCCCAAGCATGGAGCGCTGAGCAAGTTGAACAGTGTATTCGTCAAGCAGCGCAGCGATTAAATCTCTTAGTTGAGCAACGTGCAGAAGGCCTTACTCTTTACCACGGGCACGCCGATGGTTTAGCTATTGAATTCTTGACCAAACGAGATGAAGCCTCAGGAGAAGTTGTAGTTCTCTCAGCCTACCCAGTCTTGGAACTCATATAATCTGAGGAAGATTGCATCATTTTTTGAAAAATCCTCTGAAGTCGCGGCAAGAAGCCCTCCAAGAATATATCGCTCCTCAATTGCACCTTCTATTTCTTCCTCGACAATAATGGGGAACACTTTTTGACTGGATATTCAAATGAAGAACAATAAATTAGGTCCCATAGTTTTTCTCATGAGCTCTCTTTTCTCGACTTTCGCGTTATGCGGTCATGGTGCAGATCGAAGGGCCCCCATAAATGTCGCCCTCGAAAAACAACCTGTATCTTATGCGCTTGGCGGCCAGTTTCAAAAAGGTCAAATATTCGATAACGGCAATTTTGTTGGCTTAATATCACGAAATGACGGCAGTGGTTACATTGAATTTAGAAAATTGCGCGGTGATGGAAGCTTTAAGAGCTGGTGTGGGGAACGGTGGAGCGAACAATTAGGCTATATCGTCGCTGACGCACGTGGCAATCGGCCAGAACAAGCAGTCTCAATGCTCCACTTTTCCGGTTTTCGTGCCTATGGGTTTATAATACGCGTTTTTAGCAACAATAGAGCATTGGTGGAATGGAAGCACCTTAATGGAATCATACCATCATCACACTGGGAATCGGTAGCGCTTAATGAACTGCAAATTGAAGGTGATGGAGCAATCGAAGCACTCATGTTAAATCATCAACCAAGTCCATTTTTCAAACCCAAGCCCTTTTACAAAAAGATTCGAAGCTTAGGTGCTGCTGTCCTTATGCAACAAGATCTAGTGCCTAGGGTCCCATTCAAAAAAAATCAGCTCTTTAACTATAAAAATCAAACTATGCGTTATATAAGCCAATACCCTGGTGGTCCATTGCAGGCAAAACCCTTAAAGAGCGATGGTACCTTCGGATCGAAGACGTACATCTGGGACCTTGCCGAAGGCTTTCTCACGGCAAGACATCATCGTTTTTCTGTTGCTTCTCAGGTGAGAGGAATCGATCCAATGGGCAAAGTGCTAAAAGGAACCATTGCTCTGTTATTTAATAATGAAAAAGCTCTCGTAAAGTGGACAAGTTGTGATAGCAAGCTCATAAGCAATCTTCATTATGAAACAGTCTCAATGAGCACAATTCATCTTGATTCAGAAACAATCGCCCAACAATCCCCAATCACCGCCGATGGCGCTGCGGCTGTAGGAGATATAACTGAAGGCATACCCGTCACCCAACTGCAATTAAGTTAAGGGTATCTAAAAAGGAATTTTCGGGTTTGAGGGCCTCATGATCCCCCTTTGGAAAAAGGAGGCTGGGGGGATTTCTTCGAGAATGCCACACAAAAAATCCCTCTCAATCTCCCTTTAAAAAGGGAGAAGTGCATGACAAAAATCTTTAACCTAATAGGATTTCCTCGTTACTGGTCTGATAAATAAACCCAGCCTTGCTCACATGCTAATCCAATGATGGCGGTTTTTTACGTAGCGCTCAACATGCAAAGTCAGTCCAGTGAGTAACTCTTGTTTGCTGGACCTGCAGCTGGCATTGAGCCCTAAATCCTGTCTATGTAAAGCAGCTTGCATTATCTCGTTATAGGCTTTTTTTACTATATAATTTTCGCATTTTACCTGAGTAGTAATTTTATTACATAATTCTTTGCGATTAGACTTCAAGTAAAGCGCCGCCGGCACAAAGGCGTGACTTTGAGAAGAATGGGTGAGCCGCTGCTTAACAATGGGCGGCAGCCTGATTTCACGATTAAGCTTAAAACGTTTACGTTTTTCAAGAAAATATTCAGCCAACGTAAGTTGGCAGCTTTCAATGGAGTCAAGGTCATACCTTCGTTTAATCAAAGGCTCCTGGCCCGCAATTTTTGACATAAGCTCATCTACTTTATCCAGTTTTTTGCGCACAGTCCCAGCACGATAACGCTGCTGCCAATTACTCACGGGATCAAGCCAAACGGCGAAGCTTTCAGCCCAATCTTCATCAGGATGGGCCTGCGCGTAACCATTTTTTAAGTGCCGCACATATTTGGTAGAGCTTGGATTTGGTAAATAGCGCTTTGGATAAGGCGCGCCACTCAGGCCAAACAAAGCCTGGCGTGTTTTACTTTTTCGCAAATGAAAAGCATTATCGATGGCATGCCCACATTCATGGCGTAAAAGCTGCAAACAGTGCAGATCTCTTTCGCCTTCAGCCTCATTCATGAAACGTTTTTCTAGCTCAATTAATCGCGGATGCACCAGATAAAAAGGAATTGCAAAACCCGGTATCCCATAAGGCGAAAACCACTCAGTAGAAAGCCAAAGATGCGGTTTAAAATACAATTTTTTGGCCGCCAGCTCTGCAAAAAGTCGTGCTATGAGTGGCTCAAGTGACGAGCCTTCGATCTTCAAGCCAAGGGCACACAAAGGTATCTCTAAAATCTCCTCATCCGACATTGATTCAAAGTTGTAGGCTACAGACTTACTCATGCCATATTTAATATATCTCTTTTTAACACTGGGCAATAGGCCTGCTAACCTTGTTTGAATTTCAAAGTTGGCTTATAATAATTACCACTGGTATTCCTGTAAACCAGATCTATGTAATATCTATTTGAATAGCGCGCGCGAAAGTAATCTAAGAGCTTTGTACCTAAGGCACGGTTAATCTTAGATTCTGCGGCAATCGTTCCCTTGTAACCTTGATCGCTTATCATCGACCAAAAAACCTCAGAGGATATTATATGTTGCGTAAAAACAAATTTTATTTCGCTCTTTCCCTTCTCAATGGCCTTTACTAATTTCTTCTCTACTTGTTCGACAATAATAGGAAATTTACGTTCTATTTTCTCGTTGATCTTTCGCGCTAGTTTAGCGTGAGCCTCCTCAACAATTTGAGATTGTTGGTCTAACTCCCGAGTGATAGTATCTCTTAAATCGCTTGAGAAAGGCGGCGGCCTCTGATCTGCAGATGCGACCGGGATACCGATCGCCAACTGATCATCAAAAGCTGCATGAACTGAGATACTAAGCAATCCACATACCGCAAAAAAAACACTTTTCATATTTTGATAACCATCGGCTATTCATTAATAAAATTGTGGTAACATCGACGAATAAAATGTCAATTGTCATGCGCAAATTGCAATTGGGACTAAACTCGATTCACCTGATTGAGCTCTTGCAGAATATGCAATGACGCGTTTCCATTCTCGATCTCAATACGGCTTTGGACCCCAAAAGGAAGCGCCCAATTGTCATCTTCATGCCCGACTTTCATACCGGCAAAGAGACTTATGTTCAATCGTTGGGCAAAATCCATAAATATTTTTTGAAGCGCCTCATCGTCACCGCAATTGAGGAATGAACCCATCACAATGGCGCGTACTTGTTTGAGTGAACCGCTTGCATAAAGCTGAGTAAGCATGCGATCAATTTTATAGGGAGCCTCTTCAATGTCTTCTAACACCAGCACCGTAGGCTGGGAGAGCGGCAAAGACGTTGTCCCCACTAAGCTGCTCAACACGCATAAATTAGCCACAATAAGAGTGCCTTCAATAACCTGATTTCCTTGAACTGCATGCAAAATCTCAAGCTCAGGATAATCAATGTCTTTTGCACGAAAAGCCAATAGTTTGAGAAGTGCTTGTTCTGACTGCAAAGAAATGGAGGGAACACTTACAACATTTGGACCATGAATTCCAGCAAGGCCATAATGGGTCCACAAATGACTTAACAATGCTGTGCCGTCAGAAAAACCAATAAAAACTAATCGGGATTTTGAAAATTTGCCGCTTATCTGTGGCAGCAGGCGCAACAGCCCTGAACCGCCACGATTAAGCCACATAATTGGCGTTCCCGAATCTTTCAAAATTGGCTCAAAATCAGTAATGCGTTGCTCGTCGGTGCCATTATAATTAATAAATTGCGGACGACGTACTGCTGATTGTTTAATGCTCAGCCCGCGTTCCCGCAGCCACTGTTCACCTTTTTCTGCGCAGCTTTGATCAAAGGGACCACAGGGTGAAATAATGTAAACATCGCCCAAACTCATGCCCTATTCCTTGGTTAGGGGCTTATTTCTTATCTGAACCACCAATAAAACCAAACAGACTTTTTCTTACCGATTCACTTGCAGAATTAATCACGCCCTCTTTTTTTTCTTCAGGCTTGGTCTCACTGAGTGGCTTTGCAGCAGTCCCCGATGACGCTGGAGATTCCGCAACTGTTGGCTCTGGTATCTTTACATATCTATCAAGCATCTCTTCTACTGTCTCAGATTTGATGGGCTTGGTAATGTAATCATCCATTCCTGCATCTAAGCATTTTTTTCTATCCGCGTCTTCGGCGTTGGCCGTGAGAGCAACAATTGCTGTATGGCGCTTTGATACTTTTTCTAAGCGCCTAATTTCGGCGGTAGTTTGATAGCCATCAAGTTCAGGCATCATAACATCCATGATAATCATATCGATATGGTCATTTTTAGTATAATAGTCGATAGCCTCACGCCCATTGTAGGCACTGGCTAAAATACAACCCGCGGGTTTTAATAAGGAAGCCAAAATTTCGTGGTTTAGAGGATAATCATCGACTATGAGGATTTTCACATTGGAAAATTTTTTAGTAAATTTTTTCATTTCCGCTCCTCATTTCAAAAGTCCAACACCCTATTTATTGAACTGATGTATTGCTAGTAACAAAGGTATGATAAGGAAGATCTGCAGCATATCGTATCATGGTATAACCTGCGAGCAAAAAGGTCGCGATATTTGACAGAGCAAATCCTAATCCATAGAAGGGGAAACCCAATGGTAATAAAATTGCTGTAAAAAGGCCATTCGTAATCATAAAAAAAGTATACAACCAAAACATTGCCTTAATATGGTTAAAATACGACAGTAAAATAATCATAAAATTGGCAAAGGTTTGAAAACAAGCCCCGATTGCCCCAAAACGAAATATGGAGAGCTGCAAAAAGTTGATGCCCAGAGCCTCAAAGAGCCCAGGAGCAATACCAACGGCAATGAGGGTTACGGAAATTTGCACTAACAATATAGTGCGTCCGCCGCGATAAATATCGACCATGATATTGCGATGGTTTTGTTCTATCTTGCCTAAAGTTGCTTTTTGCTGAATATCACGGAAAAATTTTCGGTAACTTTCAAAAAAATCAGTTTCAACCACCAACATAAAAGCCGCCATAGATGGGACAATGGTGAGATAAGATAAAAACATGGCGCTATCGTAATTTGGATAGGTAATTAAATTATTTTGTGCTTGCTCAGCTTCTGGAGCGAAGAGCCACATGATCCATTTGTCGATCCAAATGGCAATTCCTGAAGTCACACCGGTAAAAAAAACGTATTTGTGCTTTCTAAAATAAGGTAAAAAAGCAAAGAGCTTTTTGGGTCGAAAGGGATATTCTGCAAATACCCGACCAATAAGCACGGAGCTCGTTATAATAAGCCCCACGGTAAAGCCACATAAGACGCCGTCTACTCCCGAGGGAGCCAAGTAGCCTGCCAAAAGAATTGCAATTGCTAAGCCAACGGCAAAAGCAGATGAAACTGCAGTGTAATCTTTAAGAGCAGTTAAGAAAACTGCCACCGGCCAGATAACAATAATGGCCATGTAATTAGCAATTGCGGAAAGAGTGGTAAAGAGGGACAAATTGGCATAAAAAAAATAAAAGCACGTAGCCAAGGGCAACTGGACTGCAAAAAGAACCATAGTGGAACCAATAAGCAAACCAATGCTGCCGCTCACGTCACGTATATAAAGTGAATCGGCAAGAAAACGCGTCTGAGTCATGAGCACGGGTGAACATAACACCAACGTAAAGGCAAAATTATAAATAATGATGAGTCGAAAGTTATCGACGTCTATCATTTTGGTAAGCGGGATGCTGAGGGTGGTAATGGCCGACAAGGCACAGACCGTAAAAAGCCAAGGGCCAGCGGAAGCAAAAGTTGAATGAGCAAATGAACGAGCAAAGCCTAACAAATTTTCCTGTCTCGATAGTTGTCGGAGTACAAAACCTATTCCTGCCATAAATCATCCCGTGGTGGACACTGCTGCTGCCTGCTCATGCTCTCTTTCCGCGCTTAACTTAAGCATTGATGCATATAGTTCAGAATAAGCATTTTTTTGTAGTTCAATGTCGTAATAAATTTCAACGCGTTTTCGCATGATATTGCCATAATTGAGCCTTTTTTCTTGATCAGTAAGAAGCAATTTTATGGCCTTGGCGGTATCAACTGGATTAGCAAGCTCGGTAATAATGCCAGCTTGCCCAAGCTGAGGATTTTCATCACTTCGCCCAAAAATCATTTCATGACACGCGCCCACATTGGTGCTCACGGTGGGAATGCCGGCCGCTCCTGCCTCTAAAACTACGAGGGGCATCGCCTCGCTAATGCTGGTCAACACCACCAAGTCAATAAGACTCATCACATCGGTCAAGTTTTTTTTACCAGTGAATTCAATCACGTCTTGCAGCGCCAGATTACGCACCAGATCCGTGCATTCTGCGTAATAATCAGGATCTTCTTCATAAGGTCCAATTATCAGCCCCTTAAAACCCAAGAAATTGCTCGATACCAAAGCGCAGGCTCGGATAAAGGTCTTCACATCTTTGATAGGCACTACGCGACCAATCAACGCAATCGTAGGACTTCCGCTTTGTTTTTGGGGTAAGGAGCCGAATTTTTTAAAATCAATGCCGTTAGGTATGACCCGTAATTTTCTTTTATCCGCACCGTCTTTTATTTGATACTCGTAGTTACCTTCAAAAAGCGTGATGATAGTTTCACTGATTTCATAGGTCATTTTAGAATAAGATGAGAAACAATCGACCCAAAAATCTCTCAGCGTTTTTTCTCCAAGCTCTTTTTCAATATTAAAATTGAGGGCCTTTGAGTCCGGCAACCAATCGGCCATATTAATTTCTATGCGGCGCTCGTTAGTATAGATGCCATGCTCAGTCAACATGCACGGCATACCGGTTTCAAGCCCAGCTCTTGTTAAGAAGAGCCCAGCATACCCCGTAGATATTGAATGATACACACGTGAAATCGGCAACTCAGACATCAAAATTGATAGGAGCCCGCCGAAAAGCGCTCGCCACGACCAAAAATAATCAAGAAAACAAGACTCACCCATCATCGTGCGATACATGCGCAAGATAATGCTCCACACTTGTCTTGAATTTAATAAGATCTCCTTGCCCGGCACTTCAGGCAATGATCGCAAAGCAGCGGTAAGATGACGCAATAAATCCAAAGATGGTTCGCTCGATACATGCAGCAGTGCGAGCTCTATTTTGGGATAAAAATCTTCTGCCAATTTTTTGGGTAATGGCTTGTCATTTGGGCGCAATTCTTGCAACCAAATATTGGTCAACTTCACCACATTTTTTGGCAGCTCGTATACCAATTTTGGATGAGCTCCTGGCGGCAAAATGGCAACGACATCAAAACTCAGCTGTGGCTGACTCAATAACAAATCTTGAGCCCAACTCGACACGCCTCCTGGCACATAGGGGTAGCATCCCTCCAAAATAAGACACACATCACTGGTAAATTTTGCCGTCAAATTATAACTCTTTAATGAGGAATGAGGGTTTGAGGATCACCAAAATCGATGCCATCTTTCCAAAGAAGAAGAACTTCAAGCACGCCACTTGAATTAGCTTCTTCACCTTTTATGCTATCATAATTCTTACGCGCATAGCGACGTAATGAAGTATAGTCACGAGCCATAAATAAAGTGGCTAAATAATGATGAATAACAGGAGGCGTAGCTTTAACATTTTTCATATAGCTTTCGATGAGCTCACGACCTTTTTTTGCATCACCCATTCGTGTATAAAGCCAGCCAAGCCTGTATTCAATATTAAAGCCCTTGCCCGCTAATTTTCGATATTTTTCAAAACTGTCAACGGCGAGTTCTCGCATGTGTGCAGTGCGTTCCTCATCGAATATTCCTAACTCCGAATTGTGATCGCACAAAGTGGCTAGCTCATAAAGCGCATTTGGATCATTTGGTCTTCTTTTCAATTTCTTCTGCAGAAGCGATAAATTATTAGCATAATCACGCTCAAATTTAGCAATAATGCTGGCTGCTTGTACTCTTACCGAAATAGAAGAATCATGGAGGCCTTCTCTTAACACATGAGCAAATTGGGGGTCGTAATTGGTTGCAACTTTTACCAACGCAATCATTTTTTCGTTGAGCTTACCAAATGCCATAACATCGGCGTAGGGAATCAAATTAATTTTATCACTAAAATCGTCCCAATCGCTGACAATACGTTCATAAATGGTGCCTTCAACGCTATAAAGACGAGGAAAAATGCCTTCTAGCCATTCCGCAAAATTAACCGCATGCCGTGAGCTGCCCAAATAATATATCATGGCAAGAATGATGAGGAGCGCGCCAAAGGGGCCGCCTACAGAAACTACCGCAAGACCCAGAAGCGGAAAACGTAAATCCCATAAAAGCCAATTATAAGCCAGCGCAGTGACACCTAGAAGACCTGCGATGAAAAAGTGAATGACGAGAAATACAATTATCTCTATTTGTCCGGTGAGCAGAAAATATACAATAACAATCTGAATTACAAAAATGATGAGGCTCAGACCAAAAAAAAATGTCACGCCCCGATTCGTGGCTCGGTCAGGATCAAATTCTTCAAGAAAGGGTTTAGTAGCCATTGAGCTAAGAATACCCGTATTCTCTATTGCAAAGCAATGTTTCGTACAAAGCTTCTCACATTTCTAGCTTGCCCACTACTCCCAAAATCTCTCTTTTCGCCCGATAATTGTGCGAGTCATAATATTTTTCAGTATCCAACACTTCTAGCTTTTCTACAGCTTTTTTCATATCTACTAAACTGATACAACCTTGTTGCAATGCCACCATTTTTCCATGAGTACCAAGCAGAATTGCTTCAACCGCTGCGGTTCCAAAATAAAATCCTAAGCGGCGATCATAGGCTACAGGCGAGCCTCCGCGTTGCAGATGGCTTAAGTTAACACAACGGGCCTCAAGAGAAAGACTCTCATCAATTTGCTCAGCCAGCCAATTGCCAATGCCTCCCAGTCTTATGTGGCCAAAAGCATCCGTTTGCTGATTTTGGGTAATGTTCGTACCAGTAAGAGGAACGGCCCCCTCAGCCACCAAAACAATGCTATAACGTTGTCCTGCCTCCCAGTGCTTTTTAAGCAACTGAGTTACTTGAGCAAGATCAAAAGGGTGTTCAGGAATCAAGGTCATTGAAGCGCCGGAACTAATTTGCCCACGCAGCGCTAGATGCCCTGCATGCCGACCCATCACTTCCACTACAAAAATGCGTGAATGTGATTCCGCCGTGCTCCGCAATTTGTCCACGCTGTCAGTGATAACCTGCAAAGCACTTTCAAATCCGAGCGTATATTGAGTTTGGCCCAAGTCACGATCAATGGTTTTGGGCACGCCCACCACCGACAGATCATGATCACGATGGAGGCGCCACGCAACGCCCAAAGTATCTTCTCCGCCAATGGCGATCAGCGCATCGAGTTCCAATTTTTTCCAAGTATCAATAACCTTTTGCGGCCCTTCAGCAATTGAAAATGGATTGGTACGCGTGGTGCCCAACATGGTTCCGCCTTGTCTATCAATGTGACGGACCATGGCCGCGTCCAGTTCCCCTTGTAATTCAGGCGAACAACTCATCATCCCATGCCAGCCCTGACGAATTCCTATTACCCGAATATTGTGGTCATGCGCTTTATTTGTAATAGCTTTGATAGCAGGATTTAATCCAGGACAATCGCCGCCACCAGTAAGAACGCCAATAGTTTTTATTTTTCCCATTTTTGCCACCAAATGTTGAGTAATTGGCTAAAACCAATTCCTTATCTAATACTTACAAAATCGACGAGGGCAACCATTGAAAAAGGAGCTTTGATGAATCGCAAAAATCCCCTAACTTTAACCATAGATATCGGCGGATCAGCAATTAAAATGATGGTGATTGATAGCAACGGCCTTAGTCAAAGTCCAAGGAAAAAAGAGCCAACGCCACAGTTAGCCACACCAGCCAATATGATTGCTCTCATGCTTGCCATGATGTCAAACATAGGAAAATTTGATCGTCTTTCAGTTGGCTTTCCTGGAGTCATCAAAAAAGGCGTCGTTATGACCGCATTTAACCTGGATAAATCTTGGATAGGCTATAATTTAGAACAAGCCTTAGGTGATCTCAGTAAAAAACCCGTCTTGGTCGCTAATGATGCCGACATACAAGGATATGCCAGCATAACCGGAAAAGGACTTGAAATCGTGCTCACCTTGGGCACTGGCATGGGCTCCGCACTTTTTGTTGACGGTGTTTTGGCGCCAAATTTGGAACTCGGACACCATCCACTCAGAAAAAAACGCAGCTATGAACAACTGCTCGGACAGGCGGCGCTCGCTAAGCATGGTCTCGAAAAATGGGAGAAGAACCTAAGGCAAGCAGTTTACCAAATTTTGACCACTTTTAATTGTGATGCCCTTTTTATAGGAGGCGGAAATGCCAGGCATGTTGATAAAGAATGGTTGCCAGAAAAAGTATATATTTCGGACAATATTGCAGGTCTCTTAGGCGGGATTAGATTGTGGCAAATTCATGAACAGCCACAAAAAAATCTTCGCCCGTCTTAAGCGCAACGTTCCCATAAAAAGCTGCATCTAAACTAAGCTCTTGTAGTCGCCACTCAGCTGCCAAAGAGTCCGAGCCACATAAAGAAAGCAACTGAGTTCCTTGTGCTTGGCTCACGGCAATTTCCGTATTATGCAAATTATTGCCTATGCCCACACCCAAGCCTTTAAGTACGGCTTCCTTGGCTGTCCATATTTTAAAAAAAGCATCTTGACGGTGTGCTAGTTCAGCTTGCGCCATGATATAATTGTGCTCACTCAAACAAAAAAAGCGCTTACTCAATGCTTCAAGAGAGTGAAGAGGCCGGCTTTTTTCTATATCTACGCCCACTGGTGAAAGACTCACCGCGCACAATGCAAAATCCCCGGAATGAGATAGATTGAAATGAATTGATAGCCCTTCATGATCTAAAGCAGGCTTGCCTTTCTTGCTGATTTCAATGCGTAATTTTTGGGGATCTATTTGAGTATAACTCGCTAAAATTACTCTGAGTGCGCCATGCGCTTTATCAAAACGTCTTTTTTGAATAGCGCATTTAAAAAGCTGTGATCGATTGCACTCTTCTGCACTTAAGTGACGCGCCCAATTTTGGCCATCTTGTTCAGGCGCATCAAGAAAGATGCGCCAAATATCTACTGTAGAAGCGTTTAAAAACAAAAGAAAAAGCCTTTAACGAGAGCGCACAAAGGGCTGATGTCTGGCCGCTTTAAGGGCGCAGGAAAGAGCCAGCCGTTTTGCAAACTCTACATCATGAGAGTCATCAAGCGCTGTATTGTATACTTGAGATATTAAATCGCCAAGGGTAGTCGCGATGACACTGGAACGCGAATGTTTCTGAGCTTTGCTTTTTGACTTTGGCATGGCTTGCTCCCTTTTCTAAAGTATGCCCTTAGCGTAACATCGGCTGAATATGATTTCAGTTGCTGCCCAACTTATGGTGAAAATATTGCTTTTAAGCATACGCTTCTACCAAAAAATTCTCAGCCCATTAAAAGGACCAAGTTGCCGATTTTTTCCTTGTTGTTCAAACTATGCACGAGAAGCCCTTAATATTCATGGTTTAGCTGGAATACCGCTGCTTATTAAACGCCTATTACGATGCCACCCTTTCCATTCCGGAGGTTTTGATCCGGTGCCACCAAAGGAGCGTGCCAGTGATTGTTCAAGAACAGAGCATCCTTTCAGAACTTAACCGCCAAAAGGTCTTAATTACAGGGATCAGCGGATCGCTCGGCAAACTTTTGGCCAACAGATTATGCGATCAATTTGCGGTGCTCGGGACGGACACCCGAAAATTTGTGCGTAAGCCCCAGGCGATCAAGCACCTAGAAGTGGATTTACGAAAAAATTCGGCATTAGTACAGCTTAAGCGAGCCAAGCCGGACCACATTATACACTTGGGCGTCATTAGAAATCCCCATAAACATCAAGTAAATAGCTCGGCATATTACTACAATGTTGAGGTAACTGCTCAATTGCTACGTTTGGCTGAGGAGCTCAACATTAAGAAATTTATTTTTCTTTCAACCGCAAATTTGTATGGTCCATCGGCAACTTCATCTGGTTTTTTAAGCGAAGATGCACCTCTGCATGGAGCTGACCGCAGCCCCGAAGTTCGTGATCTGGTCGCCCTGGATATGATGATTCAATCTTTTTTTTGGAAACATCCTCACACGGAAACCGTTATTTTAAGACCGGTGCACATTGTGGGCAAGCATCTAAATAACGCACCAAGCACTTATCTGCGGCTGCGAACCGCGCCTACTCTACTTGGTTATGATCCGCTACTTCAGTTAGTGCATGAATCAGATGTAATAAACGCTCTTGAACTGGCGCTTAAAAATTCCGTTCGCGGCATTTTCAATATTGTTGGAAAAAGTCAGGCGCCTTTGTCACGTATGCTGCAAAGAAGAAAAATCAGCCCTCTTCCGACGCCTCAATTCCTGCTTAGGCCTCTCATGCGCAATTTGTTTAAATATAAATTTTCCTCATACCCTCCAGGGGAAATGGACCATCTAAAATATACCTGTCTGGTGGATGGAAGCCGCGCTAAAAAGCACTTGGGCTTTAGTGCTTCGCTTTCTTTGGGCGCAACTCTAGATAGCCTGGGTTAAGGCAATTATCCAAGCCCAAAAAACGATAAATGCTATAATCTTGGATATATTAGATCCCTCATATATTCTATGGATCAAGCTGCTTTACGTCGAAGTTCGGTCTTCACCCGGCTCCCTCATAAAAAAATCTCATTTTGAAAAAGCTAAAATCTTGCAGCGCATGGCCGCAAAATGATAGAATTTCAAAAAAGGAGAGATTTGCATGAGAAACAAAAGTAAAGGCTTTACACTCATTGAATTGGTAGTAGTCATAGCTGTGCTTGGTATTTTAGCAGTTGTTGCAGTGCCCCGTTTTATCAACATAACAGTAGAAGCTCGTACAGCTGTGCTTAATGGCTTAGCCGGAAGCATTAGAACAGCAGTTTCCTTAGTACAAACCAAATATAAAGTGGCTGGACTAAGCGGTGCCGCAACCGTAAATATGGATGATGGTACCACAGTTTCCGCGCTTGCCGGAGGCCTTCCATCTGGGGCTGCAGGCGGTATTGACTCGGCCATTAATTACAACGTAGGAAGCTCAGGACTAGCATTTACTGCAGGTTCAGCCACTGCCGCTGCAACCTTTGGCTTTAATTCAACTTGTCAAGTAAGCTATGCTCCTACAACAGGCATCGCCACAGTAGCGACTGGCGGTTGCTAAACTCGTACGCTGAGCTTTCCATTGAAAGTTGGTTCTATCCTTGGACCAACTTTTAACTATGAAAAAATGCTTTCCACAGATCCTAACTTATTTTATGTGAAAATATTGCAGCATTGAGCTGCCTAATGTTATATTATCGAAGTAAGAAAAAAAGGGATTGGTATGACAAATAAAAACAAAGGCTTCACCCTAATTGAATTGGTAGTAGTAATTGCTGTCCTGGGTATATTGGCCGTAGTCGCAGTACCTCGTTTTATCAATATAACTTCAGAATCTCGCATAGCCGTGCTGAACGGACTAGCCGGAAACATAAGAACGGCTGTTTCTTTGGTGCAAACCAAATATAAAGCTGCCGCAATGAGCGGTGTTGCCACACCAGTAACCATGGATGACGGTACCACAGTTATCATTGTTGCAGGCGGTATTCCTTCTAACGTTGCGGGTGGTATTGATGCAGCAATCAATTTTAATGCAGCAAGCTCAGGACTTGCGTTGACCAGCGCAGCGGGCTCTGCGACATTTGCCTTTAATTCAACCTGTCAGCTCGTCTATAATGCTGGTGCCATCACCTTAACAACTGGTGGTTGTTAAAACATTTAACCGAAGAGCGATGATATGAATGCTGGTTTTACCATCATTGAACTAGCTATAGTTATCGTGGTGATTGGGATAATGGCTGTATTTGCTGTACCCCGTTTGATAAATATTACATCCGATGCCCAACAAAGTAGCGTAAATTCCTTGGCCGGAGCGCTCAACGCTGCTTCGGCGACCAATTATGCCGTACGCAAAGCAAATTCAAGCCAAGGAGTCGCGGTAACAAATTGCACGAACGTGTCCAGCGCCCTTCCAGGAGGTGCATTGCCCACAGGATATACCATTACCTCAGCTGCTATAGCGGCTGACGCTTCGGTGACCTGCACGGTAACTCTCACGAATATCCCCAGCT
>Ga0206960_1166_pt1 | contig 15608 bp, 12 predicted proteins | sample Alteio_BWOrgHeat_29_FD_153255 | JGI IMG/M metagenome (GOLD analysis project Ga0206960, IMG submission 153255) | Enriched cells from forest soil in Barre Woods Harvard Forest LTER site, Petersham, Massachusetts, United States -... | ecosystem: Environmental > Terrestrial > Soil > Temperate forest >... | reverse complement strand
AAGAGGAGCAGTTTCTTAAAATAATGACGTCATTTCAAGAGGTTATAAAAAATTATATCGATCGAGGTTTCAGTCCGGTACCGGTAGATTACAAACAGAAATCTTGCAGACTAAAGGAATGGCCGGACTTGCGCGTCACGAGGGAGAACGCGCCGCAGTTTTTTGATCACACCCCCGCAATGTCGGCGTTCTTCTGGGAACACAACCCAGAAATCTGATCGATGTCGATCTGGACAGTACCGAGGCGATGGTCTTAGCGCCTCATGTTTTGCCATCAACCTCAATGACCTTTGGCCGCGAGAGCAAACCGAAGAGCCATTGGATTTACTCAGTTCCTGAGCCAGGCAGGTCTCTTAAGTTTGATGCTGACGAAATGGGGATGCTGGTCGAGCTGCGCTCTACTGGGTGCATGACGGTGTTCCCTGGTTCCGTCCATCAGTCGGGCGAAGAAATCCGGTTTGATGAAAATGGCGAACCGGCGGAAATCGAGTTTGATGAGCTTGCGATCTGCACTAGTCGGCTTGCTGCTGCATCGCTGCTGTGGCGGCACTGGTCGGAGGGTAGACGGCACAAACTAGCTCTGTCCTTAGCCGGGACGTTGCTGGCCGGTGGCATGAGCGAAGAGGACGCTAGGCAACTATTCCAAGCGCTTATCGAAACGACAGGCGATCGGGAGGAAGAGGACCGGTTGAAGTGCCTCACGAGCACGGCGAAGAGACAGGAAGCGCATTTACCGACGGCCGGAAAGACCCAGTTGGCTGAGATCATCGGAGAAGCAGCGGCAAGCCGCGTCTGTCAATGGCTTGGCCTCACATATCGGTTTTTGGCCAACCCGGACGTAGGCGCGATTACGACGGCGTATGGTGGAGTTGTTCCCGCGTCCGATATGGCAAATGCAGAACGATTTGCGGCTCGCAACCGGGATCGAGCGCGGTACTGCTACAGCCTTAGAGAATGGTTTGTATGGGACGGCTATCGCTGGGCCACTGACGACAACGGGGAAGTAGACCGGCTAGCACGTGCGACCGTTAAGGAGATGGCGATCGAGGCGGCCTATCGAGGCCATAGAGAGAGCGTGGCTTGGGCCGCCAAGTCTCACGACCTAAGGCGGTTGCGGGACATGGTGGTCCTGGCGCAAGCCGAGTGCTCGGTGCGCTTTGAGGAGTTTGACGCGGACCCGAGGAAGTTAAGTTGCCGCTCAGGAGTGATCGACCTTACCACTGGCGAGGTAGAGCCGCACAATCCTAAGGACCTAATGCTGAGGCAGGCTCCTGTCTCATCTGATCCTGCTGCCGAATGTCCGACTTTCCTTCGATTTCTCGACAGGATCTTTGCCAATGATCCGGAGCTAATTGGGTTCTTGCAGCGTGCAATCGGATACAGCTTAACCGGGGAGGTTGGCGAGCAATGCCTGTTTGTCCTTGTTGGCAACGGTGCGAATGGCAAGTCCACCCTGGTAGGGGTCCTACAGGACTTGCTCGGGGACTATGCGCAACAGACCCCGATGGAAACGTTGATGGTCACGAAATCCAGCGGGGTGGGAAACGACATTGCGAGGCTTAGAGGCGCTCGGTTCGTTGCTGCCGTCGAGGCTGAAGCAGGCCATCGGTTGGCAGAGGCGAAGATCAAGCAGCTAACCGGCGGTGATCGGGTTGCGGCTAGGTTCCTCTACAAGGAGCATTTTGAGTTTGAGCCACAGTTCAAGCTTTGGCTGGCAACGAATCAACTACCCGTCATCAACGAAACCCAGGAAGCTATCTGGCGTCGGTTTCGCGTAATCCCGTTCGAGGTGACTATCCCGGAGGGCGAACGTGATCCTGCTTTACCCGAAAAACTCAGAGCAGAGCTGCCGGGCATTCTCAATTGGGCCATCGAGGGCTGCTTTCAATGGCAGCGAGGTGGGTTACGGCCACCAGCTAAGGTAAGCAACGCAACGAGGGCCTATCGGGTTGAAATGGACGTTGTGGCCCAATTTATCGAGGACTGTTGCGTGGAAGAGGTAAGGGCCGAGGAGACGGTTAAGGCTCTCTACGACAGCTTTGCTCAATGGTGCCATCTCAACGGCGAACAAGCGTCCGGCCAGAGGGTTTTTGGCCAACGTCTCCAGGAGCGAGGTCACACCCAACGGCGTTCCGGCAAAGCTCGAAAGCGCCGAGGTGTCCGGCTAAAGGACGAAGCAGAGATGCTTGCTCTAGATGATCTGGCTGGGCGACCGGCACCTGTTGGGATAGCAGCTGAGTGACGCAATGGGGATGGGGCTTGTTCTGCATTGATCAGCATGAGCCTCCCCTTACCCAATGATGACACAAGTGACGGATGTGACGTTATTTCGAGGAGATAGTATATACTTAATTGTCATGGAGTTATTTCTTTAATATAACGTCACTTACGTCACTAACGTCACAATCTCAAGTGGTTTACGCTTCAAACATCAAGATCAAGCTTAACTTCGTATATTTACACTAATACCCCGACCCTGCGTTTGGGACATTCATTTTAACAAATTCAATTAGATAGGAGAAAAAATCGTGGTTGATAATTCATATGTCGCTTATTTTGACGGAGCTTGTGAGCCTTATAATCCTGGGGGTACTGCATCGTATGGTGCTGTGGTCTTCCATAACAGTGAACCGGTCTGGAAATGCTCGGAAATTTACACCCCAGAGCTAGGCCATGAGCGAGATACCTCTAACAACATCGCTGAATACGCCGCCTTCATTGCCCTCTTGGAGTGGTTTGCAGATCAAAATCTGTTCGATGCCGATATTCTGATCCATGGGGATAGCCAGCTGGTCATTCAGCAAATGTTCGGCGATTGGAAGATCAAGAACGGGCTCTACGCACCTTTGGCCTTAGAAGCTCGTAAGCTGGTCGCCCAATTCAAAAACATTCGGGGTGAGTGGATACGCCGAGACCGGAATACCATCGCTGATGAGCTATCTAAGGACGCACTTAAACAGGCTGGTGTCAGGTTGAGGTTGCAGCCTGTGTGAGACGTGCTCAACCCCTCAGACGAATAGGAAGCCATGCAGCGGTTGTTCCGCCCCTTGGTCCCGTGAAACCTGGGGCAGGTTCAAGGCCTTCCTAATGAATGGCACGACGGGGACAACGAAGCCGGTTGCGCCTTACGATCGGGATAGAGAGCGAATGGTCGAAGCAATTTGCCATGCGGTACGCGTCGAGAAGGAGCGGGTAAAGCGGCTGGCAAAGCAAACAGGGCTCGCCGATCGTGCTGTAACGCGGGTTGTGGCTGGCGACCTGGCGGTAGCGCACGAAATTGTTTTCGCGCGGAAGGAGATCTGCTTGAGCGAAGGCGGACGACGCTCGATCGTGATGATCTCTGCTCGCTGCATCGTCCTAGAAGTTCGCCTAGCGCTACTTCTAGGAAATAGCCTTCCAGCCCGACGAGCAAGGTGCCCTCACCGAGCGCTTACGACTAAAGACGCTGAAGTTGACGAGCCGATCGAGTGGGCCAGGGCCTAACCGCGCGCTTGGCTTGCGAGGGAGTTGGAGTACGATTTGTCCAATTTGGGAAAGGCTCTCAAGGGTGAGCTCAAGCCGAACCGCGTATTACAGCGAATTCGAGCTCTGAGGGACCGGAGCGCCTGCGTTCACCGACTTCAGTATCGAAAACCTCCGGCAGATCATCGAGATACACAGGGAGAACTCGAACCGCCCCACTACGACCGAAAACCGCGAGGGGTAATCAGCGGCCGGTTACTCAGCGAGCGGCTGCCTTAGGGGTTCTTCTGCAGCTCTCAACACAACCAAAAGCGCGACGTCAACATCGCGTCGCCACCTCTTTAAAGAGGGCTAAAAACCCAGCAAACAGCCGGGGAGAGATCATGATCTGTCGGCTGGGAGTGAACTTTTAGCACCCCAATCCGGCTCCGTAGGAACGCTCTCACCGGCGGCGTTGGCGTTAGCTTGGCGCAGCAAAAGTAGCAACACAGATGCCGCCGTTGGCGATCTGGGGTCGCCTTTCAGAGGCCAATCTCTTGGGTCAAAGGCAATCGTGCTGCCGCACCCGATGCCATCTCGCTGGGCTGCTGCAAGATCTTCTGGTATCACCCACGCGTTCGACGGCTCTGTCCGCCCCGGTTTGGTGATAAGGATTGGCTTTCCGATTTGATCACCTCGGCGCAAGGCATCTTCGCCTTCCGGGATATATGCGAGCCGACCAAGCTCCATAAGCAGCGGCTGGAGGTAGACGATATCATCTGTTACGACAGTTACTCGGCCCGAACCTATCTCAAAATTCCCATCTTCCGTACGGCAAACGTGGAGCGCCTCACCGGGCCGGGCCGTATATCGGGGTCGTCCACCATCCGTCATTGGATTTTCACTTGTTTCCAGAGGATTTGGGGATGTTCCCGGGGTCTGCCGCAGTTGGATCCTTGACCGGCTCCATTATTGGGGCGAGCGGCACTACAGGTGCTGCTGGCGCAGGCGGGCCTATCGTCGGCGCTCCATAGACCGTCCCGATGAAATTGATAGTGGGTGCGGTCAAGAAGATACCCGCTGGATTGATCTGTATGGAGTTAGGGCCGACCATGAGAGTTATGTTCATAGATGCATTCAACACGAGGGTCCCGACCAACCCGAGCACATTGACAGTCATCTGTCCGCCCACATTGGTGCTCCAGTTGCCTTTGATGTCGAAAAACATGTTTCCGCCCATCCAACCAGTACCGACTGAAAGTTGGTAGTCCTGCGATACCTTGGCATAAATTGAGCCCGGCAAATCGGCATCGTCGTCCTTGCCAACGGAAAGATAATTATTTTTGTAAATTTTAATCATTTGATCACCGGCGACTTTTTTAGTTTTAGGGTCCTGGCCGCCTATAGTCAGATTGTAGTTTTCGTATGTAGAATTAAAATACGACTCCATAACGGTGACATCCATTCTTCCTTGAGATCGCATAAGATATTGCTTATGATCTGGGTCGTCATCGAAGCGCAGTAAGTGGTATTTTCTATTTTGCCCGTCCTGTTTCAAGATTCGTGTTCGAATGCCTGTCTCAGACCATTTGTAACTACCCTCTAATTTGCGTAGACTATTCATGTTTTCTATTTTTTTTGTTTTGTCCTCCTCGTTTGGGAGAGGCAAATTCGCATCGTTGTTGAATGAATTATAAACGCGGCCGGTTATGATGGGTCGGTCTGGATCGCCATCAATGAAGCTGACGATGACTTCGTCGCCGACACGCGGTAAGAACTGGGAGCCGAACTGGCGCTGACCGCCCCAACCTTCGGAGACGCGCAGCCACACGGTGTTGGCGCCCTCAAGATATTGGTTTTTGGCGAGGCCGTCGGTCAGCTTGTTGGGTGGCAGCCTTCCCGTTCTAACGCCACCCGGGGCACGGTCCCAAGGGAAGCGAACGCGGACGCGACCGGTCTTGTCCGCCCAAACTTCGCCTGGCGCGATATCGATGCCGTCGCGCCCAATCACCGTCGCCAGATGGGGCCCGAAGATTTGGGCGTTGCGGCCGGCAGGGACAGAAATTCCAATACCCGCCTCCTTGTCTAAAGGCGCCGCGACAAAACACGCGCTATAAGCGTCGGTGTCAGTAACATTGAGAAGGTGTTGTAAAAATCCTTTAATCGAATTAATGATCGTCGTAGTGCCATCGTCAATATCTCGTGCGAGGTTATTGCCAACGATGAGTGATATTATAGTCGCAGGCAGCGCAATTGTTTGAATTAGAACTTCGACGGTACGCCCTATGAGGACAACTGCCCCTTGGAATGCTGGCAGTAGATCCTGCAATATACTTGTCGTATTGGGCAGGAAGGCAGAAATGTAGCCGGCCATTCCAGCGGCAAAATAAGTACCAAAGTCAGGGGTCGGCGGCAGTTTGTCCGCTCGCGCTTTCTGAGCCACAGTTGCGTGAGCATTTGAGACCGCATTCTCGTATGAGTTATTTATTGCTTCCTGTAATCCCGCGGCGGCCATTGCCGTAGCAAGGTCCGGTGGCTTGCCGCTGCCAAACTGCGCGACGAAGGACGCGGCCGGTTGCACCAGAAGATCATCGAGCACCGCCGCGAGACCGAACCACGACTTACGGCTGGCAGCAAGAACGAAAGTATAGTCACGATCAAATGCATTGAAGGCCATCCGAGTAAGCAGATGTTGTTTTGTTGTGACATTATCCTCGCTTCCACCTTCATATTCGAACCGTTTCCCAGCAACAAAAGTTGGGTTCCTACTTACCGCCGTGATGGTAAATACCTGTCCTTCCGCGATCTCTAGCGCGGTGTTCGCGTCGCCGGTCGCATCTTCGTCCGTATAGATGGTCGAATCGGGAAATGACTCCTGTATATAGTTGGTTTCCGGGTTAGCCTCAGTTGGTTGTATGATGTCAAAATCCGTCCCAACAAACGTTTTCTCATTGTCCTCCGACTGCTCCGGTTGGGTGGAAATCACCGTATTAAAATCCCCAGTACGCACTCGACGCGGTGCCGGAGTATAAAGTCGCGACATTCCAGTAACGAACTGCCAGTCATCCACGAGTACATTGTTCTCGACATCACGCCGATCGGGCCAGTTTTTGAATAATGTACACGGTGGGAATCGCTGGTCGTTCTTTGGGGCATGGGCGGTACCCAAAATCATCTTTTCATGAGCACTGTTTCGGTCGTGGTCAAAGTAATACCAGATCGAGTAACGCGCCATTAAGCGCGACAGAAAGTTGAACGTACTTTCGCCGTATTGAACACAGTGTTCCATTTTAGGGAGCCCTGCGACGTTGACTTTCGCCAAGTCAAAATAATTTGTGCGTAGATCCATCGGTTTGAAATTATCGGTACAAACTTTAAGAATATCAACAAACGTCATATCGCGCGAGCCACTCGATTGGTTAGCCTCAAAGATACGGTAACGGACCTCCTGGTCCATAATCTGAAATTTTGGGACTATGCGACCCGCATATACGTTGAAATCTGCGCCTATCCGACGATGGAACCGGTCTTGTTTAATAAATGTCTGGAAAACTCCTTTTCTCTGCTGATATGTAAAATCGAATACCTCAGGCTGCCGAGTGCCGGCGCGATCTTCAACACGAATGCTAACAGTGGCGGGAGTGTTGATCATGAGCTTCGGATCGATTTCGAGCCTACGCTCTGCATACATCACAACGTCCATGTAATAGGGGGCAGAGATCGCCTCGCTGCCTTGAACCATGGTCAGGAGTAGTGGATCGGCCCCCGGCCTTTTGAATTGCGGGTTATCGTCGAGAACGGTTTTTATTTTCGTTCGCTTATTGTCCTGGGTCTGAGGCATGCTGGTGCTCCTTTTGCCAAGCGGGCCGCGTGGGCAAATATCGCATTTGGATAGCGAAGGTGGCTGGTCGCTGCGGCTCCGAATGACGCCTCACCCCAAGCCGGCCCTTCGCCGAGGTGCACCGATTCGGGACCGTCCTTGGAACGCGGATAAGCACTGATGCCTGAGCCGACATCCCAGATTCCCGGTTGGATGTGACGATTTTCGGGCTCAGTGGGGCGCGCAGCAACGAAATTCGATCGCAGGCGCCTCTGCTCGCAGCGAAATTGCCGAGTTGCTTGTCCGCGGTTCCTGAACTGCACCCTGTTTCGACCGGACACCGGCTTTAGCCGGAGGACCTAGGCGTAAGCCTGGGGATATGCCTATGTCCGACACGTTTTCGAGAGTTGAAGTGATCACCGGCGTTGCTCGGCGCCGACGGTTTTCCACCGATGTGAAGGTGGCGATTATCGCGAGACGATGCAGCCCGGCATGTCGTACCCGATCGTCCGCGCTGTACGGCACTAGCCCAACGTAATCACTGGCGAGTGAGGCAGCTCCGGTCAAAGCCCCGGTCTCCGCCAGCCTTTCCCACAACCAAGTCTGAAGGACAGAGCGACGCTGAATAAGCGGCTACCTCTTTTGTGTACCGCGCTCAGGCCGCTCCCTCGGGGGCAAGCCCATCTTGAGAATCGCGTTTGAGGTCCGCAAGATGCAGCCCTTATGAACCCGACCGAGACCTCCTATCGAAGAGCTCATTACGGAATTATCCACGCTTACCCAAGCGCTAATCGAAACCGGTAGTAGATGTTATATCCCTCATGTCATAAACATTAAAATTCAGTCCCGGAATACCAAGTAACCGCGTAAAGTCGCCGGTGTCATATGTGGCAACGTGGACAGAAGGATTAAGGTCACATTCTCTACTCATTCTATCGGCAAGATCAATCAGACTAGCGTCAACCAAATCGATTCTGAAACGCTGCGAGTAGCTGTGTGCCGTAGCAACTGGCTCGATCGCATCTCCTAACAAGATCGCCTGTCTCGGAGTGAATATCCAATTCATTAATTCGTAGGCTAGATCAAGTCTTCGTTGTCTACCCACTAAGAGATTCCAGGCTTCTATGAGGCTCGGATACGTCACAACCCATTTAAATTCACCCAAGTCTATCGCGGCCACAGTGTGATCGTGCCAGTTATCGCGAGGGTCCACGAGAGCAATCAGAACGTTTGTATCAAGCAAAGCGATGCGCCTCGGGAGGTCATATACCTGCTCAGGGACTAACCAGTCTGGCATCTCATTCAACCTGTCCAATGCCAGCCGCCAGCATAGCTGTCTCTATCTCCTTATCTATTGACGCTATCGCTTCGTTCCGGGAGATGCCGGTAGTCGTCACAGCCAGTCGAGCCAAGTCTCCTAGCCTCTGCGAAAAATCGGAATCTTCGATTAGCCTCGCCATTACAGGAATTCTCTGAAGGTGCTGCGGTTCAAATTTCTGAAAATTTCCTCGAAACTGGGGGGTCGATCGCTTTACCAAGGCATTTATCTGCTTACTGTTTAAGTACGCGAGCAACGGAAAAAGAAGATCATCTTGCTCCGGCATAAGCGCGGTTCCGCCCACAATGAACACCTCACCGCTAGGGTCGACTGCGAAGGAAATCTCCGGCGCCAAATCGCGAATTAGCAATTTCGGTCTCCGTAGCCACTCCTCATCGCGTCGTCGCACTAGCTCATACCACCGGAGCCCGGACGCCAGTAAGCTCGCTCTTGTGGCAAGGATATCGCGATAACCTTGAAGGTACCGATACGTCTGCGGATAACGATGCTCGATCTCAGCTTCGGATAACGCCGTTCCCCCTGCATAGGGATAAAGTAGGTATTTGCTAAACGACACCTGTTCATATTTGCGCACCTCCGCCCCAAATACGACCGGCTGTAGCAACGTGGCCTCTAATACTGCCGAATCGCCTAACCCGTTGATCACCTCCACCCCATAACTCTCGTCCTCCGCCACAATTTGCAATATGAAAATATCATTCGCGCCGGTGCGAATCCCCTGATATATCGCCGCTAAACTGTCGAGCCGCACGGAAACGTTTGATAACTGTACTTGGCTCTTCTTTTCATCGAGTGACAGTAGCACCCAAGGACCGCCACCACGGGGGTGTTGCGCTGTATATACTTTAATTACCCGCTGATCGACAACACTACCCCTCTCGGCGTCAAGTAACCATGCACCTACGAACTGACCCGGTAATCCGCTAACCTCGACCACGCGGACAGTATCGATCGGCGTCGATAATAGTGGAAGATGTGTAGCCACTATGCATCCAACGTAGGCGCTAGTACCTTGAAATACCTCCGTAGATCCGAAATCAACGATCACATCTAAGTTCATTCTAGCGGTCAAATATGATCGAATACTATTTGCGTTATGATTTCTGAATAACCTATTTGGCACTACCATACCGATAATGCCGGAGGGCTCGCTTACACGAATAGCCTGTTCAACAAATAAAGACGAGTAATCATAGCGGCCCCTTGCTGTTTCATAAGCAGTTTCTAACTCCGGGCGGTTGCCTACGCGGCCTGTCGATAAGAACGGAGGGTTCCCGAGGACGATATCAAATCTTTGTCCTAGAGCCGCCCACGTATTCTGATCCAGACCATCTCCTTTGACGATAACGCGCGAGAGACTGGGGAGCGGAAGTGGATCAGGTTCCTCTGTTAAGCGGTTCCACACATTTAGTCGTGCTACCGTAACTGCCTTTTCGTCGATATCTACCCCACTTATGTAACCACCTTCTATTAGTTCTTTGCCCTAATTTCGAGAGGGATTACGTGCTAAAAGCTGTTCAAGAAGAACATCAATCGCTGCTACTAAAAATGAACCGGAACCACAGGCTATGTCTATGACACGGGGAATATTCGTATCCCCATCTTTTGCAAATTGATCTACGCATTTACGTGCGAGGTATTTCGTAAGATATGATGGCGTATAATAAACCCCACCTGCTCGCCTAACGCTTATTCGTCCGACTTCGCGAAACGTTTCTCTGAATAAATCAAGTTGAGGGACGGGAGGGAGAGGTTGAAGGATGGTAGACAGATACTTTTCATAGGCCATACCGAGGACATCTGAGTCTATCCAAGAAAAATTGTAACGCGCGCCCACAATAGGTAGTCGCTGAGGGATGTACAAGTCGTTAATAATGCCAGATATTATATCAGAAGGAATAACATTTATACTTAGCTCATCGAACAGATCACTTCCGATGTATTTCTTCGCCTGCTCAAATATGCTGATCAGAGTGGGGACGTTTAATCCAGCATGCTCGACCGCTGCACTAAGCGGAGTGACGCTGGGGGCGAGTTTACGATCTTCAATCGTTCGAAGGACAAAAAGTTGGGCAAAGAGGGTCTGCAGCTGGTCATCGACGCCTGAATGTGATCTGGCTGCCCGTAAAGCCTCATCACGCCAGGCATCTAGCCGGTCAACCAACTCGTCATCGACGGGCTGAAGGAGATTGGGGTTCGGATAACGCTGCAGCGCTAGGCGATCGGGTTCGCCATCGGAGAGGCTAGCTGGCTCGAAAGCCCTCAGGAACGTTATTTCCCGTTCAATCGCATCCCACTCGACCGTCGGCATCGAAAACCAATGGCTTTGCATCACCCAATGGGAATTGAATGCGGTGATGCCTTCCTGATCGACTAGCAGGCCCCAGCGTACCGCCGCATGGTACCCATAGAACGCGGCGCTACTCAGTGGGTCAACGCCATTGTGGTGCACTGGCATGGCGAAAAGCGCAGCAGGCTGGATACCCAAAAATCCTCTACCGACATCAAGCAAAGTTTCTCCCAATTGAATCTCGCGCGCACGGACCTGCTCGCCGTCCCACCCAAAGACAGCAGCAACTTCTGCGGGCGCGATGCGTTCGCCTGAGCCGACTCTCTTTCGCAGCCCATTCAGGTTATTTAGGAGTGTTCGGCTTGGAGAGCGCACTTCTTGCCTATTCCCATTTGGTTGCCGTCGCCCTTGGATTAGAATGGTAGACGCATTGCTCCTTCGGCGCATGAGATATGAGGCAGATCGGTAAAGAGGCCGTTTGGACGGTGAGCATTGGAACAAAATAGCAACATAGTCTGCCATCTCTGCTAATCGCCTGCAAGGCAGATCTGGTTCAGCCGGGTGAGCTGAGCGCTTCAGGGTCGGTCATTGAGAATGGTTTAACGCCTAAAATCGCTCCCTCATCCCGTACCTATATCGAGTTCAAATTGACCCGGCATGGGCCGGCCCTTTCCAGAATTGCTCATTTCCTGGACGACCTGCCTCGTTGCCCTAGCCCAAGTGACTTCGCTAATTCCGATCGCCGAGCCGAATAATTCCTCGCCACCATTGGATAATCACGGGGCAAGCTCCATCGCGTCCGGTATTCGTCAGCTGTCATGCTATGCGCCTTCGCTATGTGCCGGCGGATCATCTTGGCCTTGAGCCCGCAATCAAGACACGTGATGGATTCGGCCTGAAGGGCACGCTTGATGGGTACTGCTGGGGTGAGCGCTTTGGGGTTAGCTAATGACTGAACAAGGCCAGATAAGGCGTGTTTCACCTGGTTGATCAGCGCTGGCAATTCCCCCGCACCGATCGGGTTTTTCCTTACGTAAGCCGCTACGATCTCCGCGACCTGTTCTTTCATTGGTTCATCCTCCCAGCTTTGGGTCGAATGCTAACGGGATTTTCAACTAGCGCGCTATCGGGTTCCTTTCAGCGAAGCTATTGGTAATGATGTCTGCGGGCACGCGCTCGAGACCCAAAGTGTGTCATTGTGAGAAGCGGATGGGGACGAAGCTAACCGCATTCATAGCGGCGCAACCCTCTCCCTTGGCCTTTCAATGGAGGTCGTCAGTCCTGGAAATGTTGGCGGGACGATCTGCTCTAATTCGCTGGTTTTCCACCTGAACCATGGCTCGGTGCAGTGGATGGCTCGCTACGTTTCTCAGTTGGCTGGCAGGTGAGAGCCGCACGCTGCTGGTCGTGGTAAATGACACCCAACATCGCTTCCCGCTTCATCCTCGAGAGGCTCTGGGCAGTGAGAAACGCCGTCAAAATGCGTCCTCCCTCTCTACTCGTTTCGTCCCAGTATTCGTAAAGACGTTTTAACCCTTCTGCCGCTTTCTGCGCATCCTCATCTATGAAACCCTTCACTACATCGTAAGACCCTTTTAGAACAGGAACTGCCGTATTCCAAAAGGTTGCAGTCAGATCGTCGGCGACTTTATTGAGATTGTCGCTCAGTTTCCGGCTGGCTTTAATCAGATTATTGAGGTGCGTCTTCTCTTTCGCTAGATTAGATTTCTTGGCTTGCCAACAGGCACAATCACATCCCATTTGCCCCGATCCGGCACTTGGACCATCGGGTAATTTTAGACCGGCTATTGTACGCAAAGCCTCTGTCGCTGGCTGATTTACGCCCCAGTAGCCGTGAAGAATTGCGGTCAGTGTTGAGTCATTCAACGCTTCAGCCAGAGTCTCACCACCCCTCTGAAGATTGTTCACGGCCTCTAGGCCCTTCGCCACTGCCGGCGCTAGATCACCGTCGGCACCCTCTAGCGTAGCGAGCGCGCCCTGGTAGACGAGTTCGGTAGGCACGGAAACCCTGAGGACATCTGCCGTCGAGGCGCAGTGATACTGCTCATGAGGTGCGCATGGCGTAGTTCCGGGACAATTGCACAGGCCTTCCTTGCTTCCGCCTGTTAATGGACCTTCGTCGACTAGGTCGTCGTAGTTCCTCCAGTGGCAGTGCGTGGGGGAATCCGGGTGGGCGTCTTTGATGCGCTTTCGAAATGAGGTCAGGTAGGTAGGCATCGCTGTTACCTCCCTTGCGAGATCGCGTACCAGGCTCCCGCTTGAAACCGCTCACATGCTTCCGCCCGTAAAAGGATGGCGGTCCAGGTTAGCCAATTAATTGAGAACCAGCGGACCAGATTATATAAAACTCGACCTAATTGCCGCACGTAAGGGGGTCAGGAGCGGATGCGGAGGAAGCTAATCGCATTCATAGCGACGACGCTCTTCCTTGGCCTTTCGATCTGCCAGGCGGCCGATATCTCTATCGTACGTCCTGAGCCAAGCTATCCGACGGATTCCAGCGTGTTTCAGCCATCGGATTGCAACATCAAGCTGTCGGGCCCGATCGTTCCGGGGGATGCCGAAAAACTGAAGGCGTTCGAAACAAGGGGCGAGGGAAAGATCAGGCTCATGGGAACCCTCTGCCTAGACAGCCCAGGCGGCTCATACAAAGAGGGGCTTGCGATTGCCGAGCTTCTGCTCGATCAGGAGTTGACCACGATAGTGACGGCGGGAGACGTGTGCTACTCGGCCTGCGCGCTGATTTTCATGACCGGCGGCGATTGGCAAGACGGTCGAGCATGGTACCGGTATCTACAACCCGATGCAGAACTGGGTTTTCACGCTCCCTATATCACCCGACTACCGGACCAGCTCTACACGAAGGAAGAGATGGAGCAGGTCTATAGATTTGCGATCAAATCGCTCCGAGACCTAACTCGGCTAGGCCAAGAGCACCATGTGCCCGATACCTTTTTGCCTACACCCATTCTTGCGGAGCTGTTGGACAAGGGCCCAACCGAACTATTCCTAGTCAACACCGTCTATAAAGCGGCCCAGCTCAAAATAGATGTGAATGGAGGAGGTGGCCCTAAGGCGACACCTGAAACTCTATACGATGCCTGTTTGAACCTGCTTGTCCGCGCAGATCAGGGGGTGACGCTAGATTCTCCTCCTCGGGTCAAAGGGCGGGTCAAATATAGCAAGCAGGGCGGTGGCGTAGTTTCGTTCCCAGGGTTCGGCCCAGAGGCACTTGAAAGCTGCATTGTTCGGCTTCCTGGCGAATTTGGAACCCCCTATGACATCCTCACGCGTTTAGTGCCAACGGGCCATCAGTTGTCCTCAGACGACGTATTTGTGAGAGGTAAGGAATGGTGGCTTAATTCGCCAGATACGAGGCTGAAATGAGGAGTGGGTCATTTTGCCCTCGTCTCTCAAATGGCAAAGACGGAGAACCCATGAAATGTTTGATAATGATGTCGGTCCTGGCGCTATTACCGGAAGCCGCATTAGCACAGTCACTAACCTCCAAAGTAGATTGCTCTGCGTTTCATAAAAATGATGACAGACTTTGGAAAATAACGCGTGACAATGTCATCATTGTGGATGGTAAACCGATATCCGTAAACATGCCGGGCGCATGCTGTTACGGATCCGATAGAAGTAGACTGATACTTCAGGGAGTCAACATCATCAACATCGTCGAGAAAGCTTGCTCATAGTTTCATCTTATCTATCAACCAGACCTATGGGTGTCTTGTCAGAGGGTCTTTACAGTGACGCAATGACGCAATGACGTAATTTCGAGAAAATATCCTATTCCCATTATAATATTAAAGAGTTTTATAAAATAACGTCACTTGCGTCACTAGCGTCACTCTTCATGATCAGGCTACGAATTTTGCTACTGGCTCAACCAGCGTTGGAGTGATGGTCATGCCCTTCTTCATCGTCGGATGTACGGACCAGAAACAACCGCAGCCACCTGCCGTTGAACTTGGCCTGTGTTACCAGCGCGGTCTTGTACGGGCGACCAATTGGTGAACGGATTCGTTACCAAGGATGCGTGCAGCGCAGCTGGTGGAAAGAGCTGGAAAGGTACACAGAGCGGTTGCAAAAACCTCTAAAAGTCACGGCTGCCCGCCTCTGCGTCATACTGCATCAACGGGATAGGGTCTGTGGGAGCGGTTGTAGGTCGGCTGGAAGTTTGACACCGGCCTGTCAGGCGGCAGGTTGAAGACCAGCTTGATTTCGCTCGGGGGAAAGACGTGCTCTGCCGACGAGCGAGAATTGCGCCGCGCAAGCTCACGGTCAATCCGGGTGACGGCCTCCTGAGCCGCCGGCGACGTTATCTCCGCGTCGACAGGGCTAATTTAGCTCGAGGCTCTGGTGAGATGGGTTTCGCCCACCACCGGACCTTTGCAGCGGTCGTAGAGCCGCATCACATCCCTCGAGATGGCCCACATCAACAACGCCAAAGCGAACACCGCTAGCGGTATGCCGTAAACCACCGCCATCAAGATCAATACGGCGACTGGCACCATCATGAAAAACTGAATTAGCGCTGGCATAACGCTTGCCAGCCAGCACCAGCCAACCAGGGCGAAGGTGAATCCACAGGCTTTGCCTGCAATGCGGCCGATCTGACGCCAGGTTGACGCCGTCTCCAGCCTTTCGCGCCAGTTCTTCTGTCGAATGATGGTTTCGCGACAGCTCAT
>Ga0206960_1165_pt1 | contig 15609 bp, 26 predicted proteins | sample Alteio_BWOrgHeat_29_FD_153255 | JGI IMG/M metagenome (GOLD analysis project Ga0206960, IMG submission 153255) | Enriched cells from forest soil in Barre Woods Harvard Forest LTER site, Petersham, Massachusetts, United States -... | ecosystem: Environmental > Terrestrial > Soil > Temperate forest >... | reverse complement strand
CGCCAACTGGCCAAGCGCCAGCTCACCTGGCTGCGCGCCATGCCGGAGCGGACTGTGATCGACTGCATCGGCGGCCAGGTCGCGGAGACGGTGCTTGCGACAGTGACAAGCGCGCTACAACGCTGAGAATTCGCCCTGGTTGCCAATTTGCAGCATCGGAAGCTGTTTTTCTTGACAGCATTTGAAGAATTGCGTCATAATTTAGGGCTTCATTGGTGATATAGCTCAGTTGGTTAGAGCACAGCACTCATAATGCTGGGGTCGGTGGTTCAAGTCCACCTATCACCACCAAGAACACGTTTCAAGAAGTCCAGCAACGTACAATAACCCGCCTCTAGCCTAGTGCTGATGCGGGTTTTTTGTTTTAGGACGTCCAGAACCGTCCATTTACATCTGGTCTTTTTGACGGTATGTTTAACGGTATCTGCGCATACCGCCAAAACAGGTACCGTCAAAATGCCCAAACTAGCCGCTCCGCTCATTGATATTCAGGTTCGAAACGCTAAAGGCAAGGACAAGCCATATAAGCTAACGGACGGTGGGGGCCTATATTTGCTAGTTAATCCCGATGGCGCCAGGTATTGGCGCATGGATTACCGTCTCAACGACAAGCGCAATACGCTGGCCTTCGGGAAATATCCCGACATACCGTTACTCGGCGCCAGGAAATACCGTCAAGAAGCTCGGACGATGATTGCAAACGGCATAGATCCAGCTCAAGCCAGGCGCGTCGAAAAAATTACCGCGGCAACTGCCAATGCCAATACTTTCGAGGCTGTGGCACGTGAGTGGCACACGAACAAGCTCGACACCTGGCAACCAAGTACAGCAAAAAATATTCTGCTCCGACTGGAGAAAGACGTTTTCCCGTTGATAGGCAAGCAGCCTATTGCAGACATTCGAGCGCCCGTCATGTTGGATGTGTTGCGCCAGATCGAGAAACGCGGCGCCCTGGAGATGGCCAAGCGGCAGGGACAAGTGTGCGGTCAGATCTTCCGCTACGCGATCGCGTCCGGAAAAGCAGAGATCGATCCAGTCCCAAGCCTCCGCGGCGCACTCAAGCAAACGTCAAAGGGACATCACGCAGCGATCACGCCGGATGAGCTACCCGACTTCCTAAGAGCTTTCGAGAAGATAGAGGGCCGCATGTACGCGCCCACGCGCATTATGTTCCGGCTGATGATGCTAACCTTCGTACGCACCAGCGAGTTGACGACAACAGAATGGTCCGAGATCGATCTAGAAAAGGAAGACTGGGTAATCCCCTGGCAGCGCATGAAAATGGGAAAGAAGAAACTTAACCCGCGCAAAGTCGATCACCACGTATTTCTGCCTAGCCAGGGCTGGGAGCTACTTAGAGAGCTCAAGGAGCATAGCGGTAACAGCAAGCACCTCTTCCCCAACCTGCGCAATCCAAGTCAGCCGGCGACCAATTACGGCATATTGGCAGCAGTAAAGCGGATGGGGTATAGCGGGAAAATGACAGGCCACGGTTTTCGCTCATTGGCCATGGGCGTAATCAAGGAGCGCCTGGGCTATCGCCACGAGGTCGTAGACCGCCAGCTATCCCATGCGTCCGGCGACACCTACGGTGAGGCATACGACCGCGCCCTGTTCCTCGATGAACGCAAGGTGATGATGCAGCAGTACGCAGATTATTTGTACTCGACGGTCGGCGGCAAGGTCATTGCTGTAAAATTTGGAAATATAGGGTGATGTTGTTGCCGCTAACGCATGGTAAGAAATGTCTAGACGTAAAAAAGCCCACCAATAAGGCGGGCTAATTATTCATTTGCCACCTACTTTTATTTAGCGAGGGGGCCAAAACAATCTTCTAAGGCAGCGTCTAGGCGTTTTACATCTGTCTCAGTCCAGACTATTTTGTCGAGACCACTAGGCGCGTCAGCAGACATACCACCAGAAGCGATTTTGTTTACCAGATCTTTGACGCGAGGATCATTTTGCGCCGCGTCATGTATAGAAATTGGCTTGTTATCTGCGGTGTACATAACCATGCCCCTTTTAAGTATTGCTGCGTTAATAGAATTAAGTTGACCTGATGGATTGAAATTATGTTTCGCGCTGACAATATCTAAATATTTGACATCGCCGCCGCTAAAATGATCTGTCAGCTGTGCGCTTTTTATCGCCTTCTTTGCATTCTTATTTGCGGTCCAGCATGAGTGCGCAGGATATGCGCCCGTGCCAGCGAAGCGATATGCGGCATCAACTATTTTTTGACCATGCTCGAATACGACATCTTTTGTCTTATTACGAACAAGACACATTGCAAAATCGTCAATTACCTGAGGACGCGGCACCAAATTCTTAATAGGAAGCCTGATCCAGTCTTTCCATGCCGAAATGAGCCCACTATTTCCTGCAAATATCAAACTAAAATTTGGGTCAAACTCAAGTTTGTCAAACTCGGTATTGTCAACATAAACAATAGCCGTCGTTGCTTGATAGCCATCGTTTATCCTGTACGACCAACGAGAATCACTCGCCAAAATCCCGGCAGATATATCAAAAACATTCGTTGTCATATTTGCTATTGTTCTAATTTTTATATATTGCCATCAAGCAATTTTAGGCGTAGGTACTCTGCGAGATACTTACGGGTATTTTTCTTGAAAATTGGTTGCTCAAAGCAAATAAGCGACAAATTGTCGCTTAAACAAAACAGCTGAGCTATGTTGGCAAATTTACTAGAACGCCGCTCTCTCTGAGTCAGCTAGCAAATATGCGCGAATTATATCAGATGCTAAACATGCGCAAACTTTTTCTAAAAAAGTCAATCAAAAATGTGCACATTTGTGATGCTCAGAATACTGTTTCAGTAAACGATCAGAATTAGGGTACATATTTTTGTCGATAATTTTAACAACCCCTAATTCAACCGAAGCGCCAACGGCCCTCCGATATTTGCTCACGCTGAGGCTATGGCATGCAGCAAAGTCGTAGTCGGTAATCGTAGTCGGTAAATTTGGCAAGGTGGCCTGAGGCAACCACTGCGATTCCATGTAGAAAATGTCTAGGCGAAAAAAGCCCGCGCTTGGCGGGCTGAACATCGGGATGATGAGTTACTAGTGAAGCGCGTGTATCAATTGCGAGAATGGTTGTGTGCGCATGATAGACGCCAAGATACCCATTTCATTTTCTGCGCGAAGCGCATCATACCGGTCATCGACGATAACCAGAGGCGTCAAGCCGTCAGCAAATGGCCCATTGGTGATGTCTCCCACTTTACGCATTACGCTGCCCGTGCTAGCAGGATGCGGGGTAATGACATCAATCAGCTCATTGCCGTGTTGGAAGTCAAATTCATGCATTGTTTTTGATGCCCCCTTGATCTTCGGGTGGCGAACAAAGGACATCGAAGGATTGCGGGCGATGATATACGGCTCCGCTTCAGCTGCCACATCGTGATTCGCCACAGTCAAATTAAGTTGCTCACAGGCCCAGCCGCTGACTGCCAATAGGCCAGTAATTGCCAAAGCGAACGAAAATGGGGCATTCCTTTGAAGGCATAGCATCCGAACATCGCCTTGATCCGTGAGTGTCAGCTTATGTTTGGCTGCCAGTTCGCGCAGGCCTTTCATCCGCATTGGCTGCCAGACATCAAGGCCCATGCCGTTTAAGTGCATGAGCGTATCGCCGTTGTCACTTATCAGGATGTGATCGCCGTGCGGGACAAGGTATAAATTAATCGCGGCGCCATCTGGCAAACTAAAAGGCGTGCCAATCTCCAGTCCTGGCGAACCATCCAGTCCAGAAATGGGCCTGCAATCGTATTTGGTAAGGGCATTCGCCCAATTGCATGTCAACATGGTCTAGCAATCTCAAAGGGACCCAAATTGATGCGGCGCATGAACCAACTCAGGCAACCGTTCCAATCACTGCAGTTTACGCCCGTTTCGATGATAGCGGTTGGCTCGTCGCCGCCGACATGCTCGTGCGGCCCATACAACACAACATTGCCATTGTGGCTCCGCTTCGCCGCAGGACAAACCTCCAATTGATAAACGCGCGTCCGTAGTTTTCCGGCGCGATGCATCAGTGAGAAAAAGAATAGGCATTCGTTGGTGATGATCGGCGCGCGAACCTCAACATCAACTGTAATGCCTGGCAAAAAAATGCCTTCAGAATCGGCCAACTGCGCCGATCCAATCACATTGCCAGCATGATTTGATCTTGGTTCAAGGCCGCTCCAGTTATGAGCAATTTTGGGCTGCGCAAGCAGTTCCTTGATGTCCAGTTGATTGTCCATGTTCCTTGCAAGCCGTTATTTGAAAAATATGCATTACTCAACCTAAGCGTCAGCAGACGTGCAGTCCTCATCCAATCTAAAAACTGGTGCCGGTCCGACAGCCTAAGAACGAAGCACCATTGGTCGCTGCAGCGCCACAGCCAAATAATCCGCATCCGCCAAGAAAGAGTGTCACCACAGTCAGGGCGCAGATTAAACGATAACGAAATCGCATCACTTTCCTTTTGCTCTCGCAACTTACTAAGACCGCGCAGCCGCTGAAGTTTAGTTTTCGGGTATGGTGCTGCTAATTTGCGCGGCCAATCTTGTACTTTTCCAGCTCCGTCCGAAGCTGGGTTTCGAATATTGTTTTTTTTGATGAGTCAAACAGGCACCCGGCAGTAGTTGCACCACATGCGAATAGCACCGCCAGTGTCGGGAGTGCTGTCATGCGGCTATCAATTGTTATTCCAATGTACAGCAGCCACAAATTCACTGATGCCAGAATGCATCCGCCAAGCAAGAGAGTTAGAAACAGACTACCTGGAACGGTGTACAGCCAGTTCGGGCGCAAAGAAACGAATCGATCTGATACCGGATCAATCCAGGCGATCAGTGAGTGCTTGTCGCTATTCTCAAACGCACCGATGGTTTGTTTTCCGGAAGAAAGCTTTCTCACTCCAGGCAAAAACAACCCATAGAGAGGCACCGTGTCAACTCTGACGCTGGCCCAAATACCTGAGCGATCATAGGCCGTATCGAATATCTCCAGATCCTCAATGGGCGTAAATATCATGGCGATTTGGTTTGAAAAGTTGTCTCTGCAATTTGTTTGAGATTCTACGCATCATTCTGGGCGCATGGCGACATTAGCTGATTGTGCATTGATGGCGCACATTGTTGCCGCGCAGAAGAAAATCACCCAAGCAAAGAAAACAACGCCACGATTGCACTCACGATGGCGCCGATGAGCGCGATAAATTCAACTAACGCATCAAAGCGGCTGGGCTCAGCGACTTTTCTATATGGCCCCTTAATTTCGAACATACCTTAGGCTCGACTTATATCTGCGCCACTTTCAGGACAGCGACATCAAAAACCTTTTGAATCACTTCTTGCTTATCGTTGAAATAAAGACAGAACACGCCGTCTTTCGGACCTGGAATCATAGCTCGGCTACAATCTTCCAATCGCTCAACTGTCATGTGTGGTCCGCCGCTCTTGAGCTGTACGACGTCGCCCTTTTTGATTTCTGACATGATGTCTCCAATGTTATAAATGAATAGCTATTGTGCTTCGTAGGAACTGCTGTTCCGGCTGACTTTGGGCGCGACAGCTACCGAGTCGAGACCTGATATGGCTTCAAAAAGCCATTCTGAGCATCCTCGAGTACGGCGTGAATAATAGAAGTATCTCCCGCGCGTATGGTCTCAGTTCCCACGAGCTGACCTGCAAAATATTTTTTGTTTTTCACAAAGTCACAGGGTGCTTTGCAACTCGTTAATTGACTGACGTTCCCATCTTTTATTTGAACGGTATAGACTCCGTTTTTTTCGCCCAAATAGCGAAACATCAGCACCTTGCTGGCTGCCACCCCATTATTTTTGTCATTTTCGCTAATGGCGCCCTCGTAGCCGTACTCACCATCCTCCTCAAGAGAATAATTGTGGATTGGTGCAGCCGGCGCTTTTGGCACTTCAATGGCAGCAACGGGTTGTGCTGGTGCCACTTCTGCCACAGGCTTGCCGGTACTGGTAGATTTGTCGTCAGAACATCCAGCTAGCAATACAACTGCCAGCGCGATCATTATTTTTTTCATTTTTGCTCCCTTCGGCATCCAGGCGTGCCGTAGCGCCTTGCCATCTATCCTCTGATCCCGAGTTTACTTTTACAGCGCGGGTAATTGCGACAGCCCCAAAAGTTCCCATGCTTGCTGTTGCGCTTTACCATCTTGATGCCGCACGAGGCACACGAAGGAGTGCTGTAATCCCCCTCCAGTGCAAAGTTGAGAAGCTCAGTTTGACTTTCCGGCGATAACTCTTGAATCTTCTTTACGAAGCCTGGCCCGTCAAGCAGTTGCATTGGATTGGCAGCACAAAATGCCATTGCATCGTTACTGTATGTACCGGTGGTAATAAACACGCCACGTGAGACCTTCTCGGAGGTCATTACTCCTAAAAGCTCACGAACCTCTTTCACCCCAACTAGGCGGGCGCTCCAGGCTTTGCATTGCACGACTGCCAGTGGTTTGGCTGGATCGTGTTTGAACAACTTCACGTCGATTCCACCGTCAGCGCCGCACCGTATCGTTTCGGACTTAAATCCGACAATCTCGTAATACTTTGCACACAATAGTTCGAACCGCTTCCACTCCAGCGCGCGTAACGCTTCCAGGCTCCAGGTATCAAATACACCTTTACCTCTTGTAACTTCATCGACGATTTGGTTGGAAGCACCCCAGCGATTATCCAGAGTAGAAACGGATGGTAGGTTTGACGGCTCGCGCTTGGATCGCGGTCTTTTGCCCGTATCAATGTTTTCGACAGTGTTGCCAGCCTTGGCAGTGGCAAAGGCAATGAGTCCAACAAACCCGAAGACCAGTAACGGCATCCAAGCTATTGCCTGCAGTGCTGCGGCAATACCTTTCAGGTACAGATTGCCAGCCCACATCGCTGGCAGTATCCAGCGCATCCCCGCGAAGGCTACACATCCCACGAGCAAACTCACCCACGCAGGGAGTCTCAGCAAGACGTCTATCAGACCGTTATTTGAACGTCGGCGCGCCATAGCTTCCTTTGCCTACTCCATTGCAAACCCATCAGAGTTAACAATACAATAAATTTCGTGCCTATTCTGCAATGTTGCCAAAAAACATCGCCGGTATCATTATTCACCGTGTAACTCACATAAACCTAGTGGAGCGCGCAAATGCGCCAACCAATCAGGAGAGAAAATGACAACAGTCAAAGCTGCGATCTCTAAAATCAAGCCGGGATTTTATGGATACCAGGTTTTCATCGGTGACGACAAAATTGCGGAGGATTACGATTACTCACGCATCGCTGACGTGATCAAGGCGATTGCCGGCGACGTCGACGAAAGTCACGCGGTTGAGCTTTCGTACTCTCACTTTGTCGTAAGCACCTATACTGGTCTGGAACTGGATTTGCGTTCTAAAGAAATTGCCGAGATGGTCGTAGAGCGCATGGGGCGATTACATGGTGACTGAAGATATATTGATTGAGTGCGCCAGGCGCGGCACCGAGATCTATGCCGAGCAGCATCCGCTGCCGGCGCAGGTCTCGCAGGTGCAAGCCGGTCAGATGCTCGGCCTCAGCGCGCAGAAGATAGGCAAGATGGTCAAGGATGGGCACCTGGCGCTCAACGGACTGGGCATGATCCCGATCTCGGAGATTGACCGGGCGCTGCGACTAAAATAATGTACTTGAATATAGCGGTCAGGTAATCTGGGTATGCACATCACTTGGTGCTTAAAAAGCCTCTGAAATTTGCAAATCTCGGAAAGAAAGGCAATTCAATGTTTAAGCGACTTGGGGCTGTGATTTGGTGGGTTGGCGCAATCTTCGCGGCTGTGGGCCTTTACACTGTCGGGGCGAGCCAGATTGAGCTGTCCAATTGTCCGGGGATCATGTCCTTGCGCGATAAAATCGACGCGGCCAACGTTTCCGCCGTATCACTCTACCGTAAGGAGAATGGTAAAACTGACCAGATAGCAGAAGCTTTGTCGATTACTCGAGATCCCCGCGAAACCGATGATTTTCTGAACTCAGAAAAATTATGCAAAAAACAGGAAAATGGACTAGTACCTCTGATGACATGCGCGATTTTTGCTTTGTTCCTATGGTCCATTGCCTTTGTTTTAGGAGGCTCATTCTGGAGGCCACCTAAGTATACGAAGCCATTATCTAGATAATCGGGTTTTCATGGGCTCTCAATCTTGGCCTCGCGCGTGCACGTACGCGCGGAACGCTTAGAATCAGAGGCCAATTCCAGCGGCCGCCTTGGCTGTCCTGATATGCACCTCACTTGCAATGTCCTCGATCGACTCACCCGCGTCAGCTCGGGCGGTATATTCTGATCGTAGGTTCTTCGCCCGAGCCCACACTTCCCTACGCATCTCTTCGTTGGCAAGTCGGTTGATTTTAGTGATAAGTGTTGATGGTAGTTTGGCTCTCATCTTTAACCTCCATTTTGCTTTCCTCGCGCGTACGCACGCACATACGCGTATTGGTCTGAAAATGCATGCTCCATTGGCCTCGCCCTATTATTACGCAGAGCATTTGTGTCTCGGCTGATACTTGCGGCGCTTTTGTTTAGGGCGTCCAGCAAAAAGAGCGGCCCGGAAATTATGAAAATCGGGCTGCTCAGGTAAACTAAGACGCTCATCTCGAATGGAGCTTTGATCAAGACCTAATTTGTCGATTGAATACAAAGCTCCATCAATGTCCGCTAGGTTTACCGAAGGCATGTCGACACTGGGTATGTCTACAATCGTGCTGTCATTTGTCAACGGCAATCCTACTACCTCTGAAATTATGCTCCATAGATCAAAAAACTTATCCATTATTGCGCTCCTTGCGGCAATCGGCCAGTTTGCATTAGGCTCTGGATGCCTTTTGCTCGATTAGCTAGATCCAAAGCTCCTGGAGAATTTTTACCACCAACTTGCGTAATGATTCGATTCGCCTCATTAGAGTCTTTTGAACTTAATGCATTATAAAGTTGCATTACTGTCGGGGAATAAACGGTGGACCACTGATTTTGGAATTGGCGACGGGCAGCGACATTGTTATTATTCCCAGCAATCGCCGCTTCTTGTCCGCGGTTAAACGCATCGATTCCAGACGCTGTTGCATCATTCATGCGTGCAGCTGACGCAAGTGCCTGGGGAGTCATAGAAATGGCACCAGTAGCTAATCCGGTAGTCTGGCGACCGGCGTCTGTACTAACCCCCATTGCCTTCTCATTCGCTTGCGTTGACATGGCGAGATTATGGCTAATCTGATCAAGCGCTGTTTTGTAATCGGTCCCAGGAGGAAGGCCTAGTTTTGCTGCATAAGCAGCGCCTTGGCCGACCCAACTATTCGGATTTAGCATTGCTGGATCGGTCGCCATACGAATGACATTCTGGTTATATGTATGCTGATCAGGGACACTTTGGGCCGCATTATTTGTAGCTGTTCTTGCTTGCCGCAAGTCATCCATCGATGCTTGGCTTTCGCCCTGTGGAATAATATTTGGAGCAGTAGGCCCTTGGCCTTGAACCGGCGTTCCAGAAACTCCTTGTACTTGCCCAAATTGATTGCGAGTAGTTGTAATCGGGTTTCCATTGGAGTCTGTTGAAACCTGTTGTTGCCCGGCAGCTGTAACTAGGTTATCAGCAGCCTGGCCTTGCGCACCCATCTGACCTTGGATCGTATTGGCGAGCATTCTTCGGATGGCACCTGGCGTATGCACTGCATTTATATATGGAGCAGCAGCAAGGAGTGCTTGATTTTCAGGCACTCCTTTTAATTTCATTTGGTTGAATGCTTCGGTTAATGCATTTGTCGCTTGTTCCGGGTCATAATTTCCTTCAGGAGCGGTAATGCGCGGGTCTTGTATCAATCCAGCTGCAGTTTGCAGGGCAGTGTTCGCATAATCATTATGCAGCTTAAATTGATTTGTCTGATTTGCAGTCTGTTGCGCCTGATTGTTTAGATTACCTTGCGCGACGACATTGCCGAGCGTAGGCGCCACAACTTGCGCTTTTGCTGCAAACTTATCTTGATTCAAGCTGCCATCATCGTTCTGAACGGAAGGGTCATTCACCAAATTGCGGATAGCCGTTTTCTCATCCAGATTGGCCTGATTCGACTTATTGGCAATTTGCGTTGCTTGCATATTCAACATACCGCTGATACGTTGCATTGGATCAGGCGGCTGGATGACCTGAGCCGGAATGCTTTGATCTGGGATTTGCATTGGCATAATTAGCTCGTCAAATTGTCATTGTTGGCATATGAGGCTGCACTGCCAATAGATGATCCTGGATTTGCTGCCTGCGAACTGGCATACCACCTTGCGGCGTTATTGATGGCTCCAGAAATAGCGTTTGTGGCAGCGATCGTTCCTGCCGCTTGAGACGCGCCGGCAGCAAGTTGGCCAGGTCTAATATTTCCGCCTACATACATAAAACTTTTCATAAAATTCCTAAAATTAAGTGCAATGGATACTTACGCAATCCATTAATCAACAGCGCATAGTCTTTAAATAGAAACCGATTCTTTGCAGTCATCTATGAGCCTGCGTACGTCCTTTGGATCGAAGCGCAGCAGGCGACCGATGCGTATACTTTCCAATGGCAACCGATGAACAGTTACTGGGGATATGCCGAGCCGCGCGGCAACCTCATCAATGGTCATCAGGGTTCCACTGGCCATTTTTTTTGCTGCTGATTCTGCGGGGTTTGTGCTGTCGTCCATTTGTCTAATCCTCATTAATCTATGTGATCATTACACTCGTGCGGCGTCTCATTTACGAGTCGTTTTTGAGACAGTTGAAGCGCACTGTCGATAATTCGATAAGCCTGTGGCCGAGACACCTCGAAAGTAGCGATCAGCCGATCTCGAATTGTTGGCCTGGATACGCGAAGATCCAGCAATTCCCGAGCGAATGAAACGCGATCCTCCCTTTCGATCCATGAGATACCGTGGGCCGCCCCGACAGCGCGCACAAGCTGGCGAAACTTTTGTTTCGTCACAGGGTCACTATCCAGGGCTTCAAGGCCCTGGATGATTTCCTGTATCGCCATGCTTGGAGCATTGCTCATGCAGTCCCCGAAACTTCAACGTCGCTGCTGGCGTCAGCTGTCAGTGGCGCCTCATCAAGCTCGGCGCAAAACTCTGCAGCAATGTCAGCCGTCGCCCTCGCATAGGTCTGTTCATAGGACAGATCCGCATGCCTGAAGTCGGAATGCGTAACCAGCCAGTCGGCAAGGTGATCGATACGCTCGTGCAGAACGTGCAGACGGCGTGTCAGCTTAGCGATAGCTTTGTGTGCCAGCGGGTCGCCTGTTTCGATCAGCCCGAATTTCTCCGCCATGTGCCGCAAATGAATCGGATGAATAGCCACGCGATCAATATTGCCGCTGCCGTCCTGCTCAAGCATGATTAAGCCATCGCCGATGCCGTCATTTATCGTTTCAATCTTCAAATCAGGAATGCTGTCGTTCATCGTTTTCTTCCTCAATGTGTGGTTTGAATTGCGCATGCAGATGGCTTATCTAGATGGTCTCCGTGAGACGGTGTAGAGAGAGGTGGAAAAATGGGGCTGATTGGACCGTGAGGCGGTGTAGCGGGCACACTCTCTACACCGTGAGACGGTGCAATAAGGGCCTTCTCTACACCGTGAAACGGTCTAAGCTTCGCGTTTTTGACATAGTTCATTTTTTGATAAGCGCCGCGCTCAAAAGCCTTTTCAATGCCGGGGTCATAACCCGACATCTTGTCCAACGTTCTCCAGGTAACGGCGTACCAACTCGCCTTGTTTGGCCGGTGGCCCTTCACCGTTTCAAAGATGAAGCCGCCGCCAAGCAACTCGCGTTTAGCTCTGGTGATCACATCTGTGCTGGTCCAGCCTCGTTTTGCAAGGTAGGCCGCAGATGCGAGTAACCTTCCGTTGTTGTCGTTCCCAACCTGGCGAGCGAACTCAACCAGCAACGATCGTGCAGGATGCGATAGGAGAGCATAGGCGGGACAATCAAGTACGGACCATGGCAGCGCTACAAACCCGCCAGGATCTCGGCTTGTGTCGCGCTTGCGGCCCGTATTGCGCCCGTTAGCCATTAATCGGCGCCCTCCACCTCAGCTTCTGCGACTAGGTGATAGCGAGCACACTTGCTATGCCGGAAGCCGTTGGCATCGTATAGAGTCACCCATTCGCTTGTGATGGTATGGTTGCACTCATGTTTGAGCTGATGCACTCTGGCGGCCGGCATCATGATCCCCTGATTGCGGAGATCGATGGTGGTCTTGGGGCCTTGGCGAAGCAACGCCATAATCTTTTCCAACTGAACTTCGGTCGACGTTGATTTGTTGCACAATATATCCGCCACTTTGCTGCTGGTGGCGATTGCGCTATCATCGGGTTGCTGTTGATTTGCGAAAGCCGTGTTCTCTTGGTCGGGGGCGACGGCTTTTGTCTTTTCTGGCCCCGGGGGCATGATGCTCATTTGGCGCCACCTTGCTGGATAAGAGCACGGATGTCTTCAGCCTTCCACGCAGTGACGCGCTCGGACAGTTTGACGCCGGCGGGAAAGCGGCCAGTCTTGATACCGGCCCACCAAGTAGATTTTGAAACTGGATAGAATTTAAGGACAGCCGGCAAGCGAACGAAGCCGGTATCGGGAAGGGAATCAAACATGTTTTGCACCTCATCGGATTAATTAAAATCCAGAGCGGGTTATTCCGCTCTGATGAGATGCATTGGAAACTAGGGTGCCAGTGGGGCCGCAAGAGTGGGGGTGTAGGGTATTTTTACCATACTCATTACACTACCTTCCGGCGAATTTATTATGGTCAGTCATCTGTAGCCGCGGGGGATTTCTACCGATAGCATCCGCCCATGCGTCATTGAATGGGGAATCTCCCGCACCAAACAAGTCCGGCCTCAATTTTTTACACATTTTCCTTAGCAGAGCCTTATTCCCAGTCTTGATGCTCAGCACGCTGTAGCCTTGCGCTTCTGCAGTGGCCACGATTGCTCTGATTTGCTTCTCGCGTTTCGATAACCCAATTTCATCCGGTTGCGGCGCCAGTGTTTTGATCGATGGCGCGACCTCACACGGAGCGAGCGGATCTTCTTTATCCAGCTCGGTCGACGCTAGCGGGGCTAATGTTGACGCCACAGCCTTAGGCGCCGTAAATCTGTATGAAACTCTGCTTTCATTTCCATCAAGCCACTTATTGAGGTCATCCCAAAAGCATTCTTCATAAAAACCACGCACGGGCTTTTTCTGCCCTGTATTTTGGTCGTACTCAACCTTTATATTTTTCCCGGGTTCATACGTCAGTAATTCTTTGCGTTCGACTGCTCTTCGTAACTTTTCACAAATTATTTTTTCATCTTCAGAACCGTCTCTAGCAATCAAAGCCGCTGCTTCGCTTAAAGTGAATCGACCATCTGCTTTTTTTTCCGCTTCTTCTATTGTCCATCTTTCACGAAGTTTGCTACCTTCCAACCAATTCGGGAATGTCGGGAACTGAGGCAATGCCCATCGGATAGCGCGAGCAGGTTCGATCAACCACATACCACCATATAGCTGTTCTGCTGCGTTAGCATCGTGGTTAGGCTGAGCGCGAAGCGCGCCAGATTTAATCGCCGCGCTAATTTCAGCACGCGCTTTAAGGATGTCCTGGCGATCGCCGTATTTGCCGGGAGGAACGCCACAGCAGAGTGCCTCTAATTGCCTCTCTGACCAGTGCTTAGCATTAACTAACGAAAGGCGAAGAGTGTCGGTGAATACTTTTTGCATATGCGCTCCTTCAAGCGCCTTCATTGAACAGGGTCCCAGCCATGCCGGTGAAGGTGCCGGCCTTTCGCCCGCTAAAGCTAGGCTGGGATTTAAGCTGTGCTGTTGTGATAGTTAAGAACGATCTCCGGTTATCAGGCGCAAATGGGGAGCGCATTTCTCGGGCTCAGTTTCAGTTATAGCCTCGACATAGCGTATCAAATGATCTCGCGCATCAATCGGCATCTTTCTGAACGCTTCGATTAATATTTTTTCCTCAAAACACTCGTATTGGACTCTGTCCGGATTAACGACAGTTTCCTCTCGCAGGATAGGCCTAAGATTAGGAACGGCCTTTTTATTAATATGCCTATTCAAATTTTTCTCTTGCGCCCGGCTATCGCTCTCTTCTTTAGTTATACCTTTTACTACACGGAAATGATGTGAATTTCTTTTGAAAATTTGAAGATAATCAACACCATATTTCCGCTCGTCAGTTGACTTAAAAGTGACGCTTACCTTATTGCGATTTGGCTGGCCAGGCAGCATATGTTCCGCTATAAGTCCCGATGCAATTAACGCTATCGCCGTACCATAATAGTAATCGCACCACATACCGCGCTCGCGAGCAATTTCATTTTCGCCAAGTTGTTGAATTTTCTGCAAATTCCGCAAATCTCCGGAATCAATATCCACGAATATCGAACCGATAGTAGGCGGTACTGCGGCATTGGTCTTAACCATTTTTGAACTCCTAAAAGTGATCTTTTGGCTCAGTACTTCGGATCGTTAGCCGGCTCTTGTACCTGGAATCGACGTAATTGCCATCCTCTAATTTTCAAAAGCGCATTGGCCCATTCGTCGGGCGTCAGCGTGCGCCAGCCATCTTCCGGATGCGGCCATATCCGCTTTATCCTGAAGTGATCAATGTCAGGCCAATTGGTATTCGAGGGGTTTGGATACTCAGCATGCGTGTAGAGCGCTACGAACGCTGGTATGTCGGCAAGCTTGGCAAGATTGCGAATGACACCGGCAGGTTTGTCTTGGCCGATGTCCTGGGCAACCTCGATCAGACACAACGGCAGCTTGTCCGGGTAGTTGTATTCGGCAAATAGCACCGAATCGAGATCCGCCATAGTGAGCGCGCCGGCCTGCTGAGTCGTCAGGAAACGCCTTATCGACTTTACTCGATGCCAGATCCCATAGCTACGGTCCCGCGTTGGGTAGCGTTCCGCCTGCATTGTCAGCTCTCGATAAGAGCGCTATTTGGTTTGAGGCGATGCGAAATTTGGAAGCCGTTACGCGCAAGCGGCAACGGCACTCCTGTAGAATTACAGTTAGTCATGATTCAAACTCTCATATAGTTTGGGTTTTGGTTAGGCGGGCATGGTGTTGACGCACCTTGTTCCGCCGCTCTTACTGCGTACTGCTCACTCTTCCTTCTTCTTACTGCTCTTGGGCGGCAATACGTACGTATCGTGCAGCCGCTTCAATTCCAACGTAACTCCAAGAAATTTTGGAACCCACTCGGGAATCGGCGTCTCCTCCATCATCCAACGCGATGGCGTGCTCGGATTAAGGCCGGCCATTCGAGAAAAATCTACTTGCTTCCAACCTAAATCACCAAGGGCCTTTGAAAATTCTTCAGGGGTCATCTATTCAGCCGAAGTTTACTTGTGTCGATTACAATCCAGAGTAATCCAATTTATTTCAATTTGCAATGTTTTTTTATTTATTTGAATGCTTTTTGAATTAATATAAAATATAACGCAGCGCTTTATACTTGGAAAATGCTCGTGCAAGCAGTCACGGAAGTTATAACGTGCAATGTTCCGCCTTTGCGCGTTGC
>Ga0206960_1163_pt1 | contig 15752 bp, 20 predicted proteins | sample Alteio_BWOrgHeat_29_FD_153255 | JGI IMG/M metagenome (GOLD analysis project Ga0206960, IMG submission 153255) | Enriched cells from forest soil in Barre Woods Harvard Forest LTER site, Petersham, Massachusetts, United States -... | ecosystem: Environmental > Terrestrial > Soil > Temperate forest >... | reverse complement strand
ATCATCGTCACGCACAACCTAACCTTGTCGTGAATACCGATTCCGACCAAGTTATAATCGCAACATCAAAGCGGATTTTAGGCCAAATTCCGCATAACTTCAGTTATGAATCAGGTGGCTTAGAGAATCCGCTGATACGTACCAAAACCTGCCTGATTCTCGAAGGTGGAAAGGATGCATTCTTACAAAGAGAGCGTCGTTATGCATTAGGGAGAGCCAATAAAGCAGAGGCCAAAGAAACCACCTAACAAAAGCTCCTGCGTCCGAGAGAATTTCTATTCAATATTTGCGAACGAGCAAAATCGATTCATTAAACGTCATATGTCCGCACCATGTCTCCCATATTTTGGGCTTCTGGACAAATCTTGTGATGATAAAGGCATTCGTAAATAGGTTCAACACTCAATACAGCCATATATCCTAATTCAGGCTCCAGGTTATTTCTGTTCAAAGATTCAGTAACTAATCCTAGAGGCATGCCCCATTGGTGAAGGCACACGCCTCCACTAAATCCGCCCCTTGCGACTGAAGAAACAATGAAATGCACATTGGGGCCATTGTATTTATCAATAATGGCATTCACCTCGGCCCTCGCTGCGACTATTACTGGAGTTTTTGAAAACGGAATTCGAGGATATCCCATAACTATTGCTTCAGTGAGAATGAAATCGCTATCCATAATCATATCGTCAAACATCCCACCGAGCGGGATGGATTCGGGTTTCAATCCTTCAACGACTATTGCCGCAACATCAACCAACGGGTCTGGGTGAAAAAAAGGGCCAGCCCTTAGCTTACCTTCTCCAGGCCGATATTCGCTATAAAGCTCGTCACTTCCACCCAATACTTTAGAACCTTTTAGGTCGAGGTAAAACTTTCTTTCCGTGGTCGCTATTTTGGAAATGTCTTTATTTTCGAGCACGTGTCGGGCAGTTATAAATACCCCACCTCCTACATGAAAAGCCGACCCAATACCAATCACGCCCGATTTATCTACGACCTCGATATAGGCCATTGAACAAGCGTATTTCTCAAATAAATCTGTAGGTTTGAAAGACTTTAATTTCACGTTTATAATCCGGCTTTTAAATTTTCAGCCTGATAGCTTCCCGAACTCTTTAAGACAGCCCAGAACCTCGAAAGGGTTTTTGAGATATTTCTTCCATGTATCTCCCCGAATATGCCCGGCATTCCAAGCCGCACAACAACCGGAAATGCCGCCGTTGTTGAAAGACTCCGCATCATTTAAATCGTCACCAACTCCAATGCAATATCCTGGTCGGAAGGCTTCGAGAATCTTAAGGACTCCTTCACCATCCGGCTTCTTCTTTTTCACGTCGTGATAGGCTACAAGCATGTCATAAGGAAGCGAATGGTGCTTCAAAATGGATTCGGCATATGTACTAGGCGACTTCGTAAAAACCGCAATCTTTATGTCCTTGGCGCGAAAGGACGCAATTAAATCCTTGATGCCCGGGTAGACCTTCGTCTCGATGTATTTAGTTCGGCAGCCTTTCCAATCCCGATTAGTTCTAAGCTCAGAGAGGCAATCAGTATCAATCAAAGTACCGTCAAGGTCGAAGATTACGAGACCCTTCATCTCGAACTTCTCACTTCACGTACTCAATCAACTCATCCCACCTTCTAACTCCAATAGCATTGAAGTTTTTAATCATATGGTTCGCACCTTCAAAATTCATTTCCATCGAGGCAGGATATTCCTCGTCCGGCAAAATGGCAAACAGTTTTCGATGCTGCTTAAAAGTGAATTGAGCTTGAATAATCGCGCCTCCAGGTACACCGCTCTCGATAACAATTGAACCAATCGACATTCCGCTTTGGATTCTATTGCGCTTGGCGAATTCAGGTGGGCGCGGAGGAGTCCCCGGAGGGTGCTCGCTAATCAAAGCGCCACCTGTCTCTAAAATCTCTTCAGCAAGCTTCTTGTTTGATGGTGGAGCTATGGTATCCAGCCCATGCGCTAATATCGCTATGGTTTTACCATGAGCGCTTAATGCCCCCTTATGAGCTTCTGTGTCAATACCGAGAGCCAAACCGCTGACCACAGTATTACCCATCTCGCAGAGCTTTGCCGAAATCCGGTAGGCAATTTTTCTTCCATAATCGCTGGCATGCCTTGTTCCAACCACAGCGTAGCACCTAGCATTCAAATCTTTCGTATTGCCCTTGGCATAGATAACCGGAGGATAATCCGATATTTCCTTGAGAAACTTCGGATAATCTTCGTCAAAAATTGAAAGAACGGAAATAAAATGCTTCGCGCATTTTTCCAATATATCGGAGGTGTAGTTTAAGGTTGCAGCATCGTAACTAGCCAAAAATATTTCATCGATTTCATTTCTACCGCCAAAGTCAAAAGCATTTGACGAATACATTTTTCGAACCCTACCCGGACCGATACCTGGCTGGGCTAGGAAATTTAAGAGCGCGATTGTTTTATCGGATGCCATAGTCATACCCATAGATTGGAAATGCGTTGCGATACGTGAGTATTGCAGAGCTCAATTCCTCGGTACGTTTGCCAAAATTGTTTTGCTTCAGATTTCCCCAAAGACAAAAAAACGAAATTAAAATCTCCCGGATTAGTAGCCATAATGCCATTAGCAATGCTACAAAACGTGTCCCCACGGGTAAGGATATCGTCTAGTACTATGACCATTGGATTCCTTCCTTGGATAAGGTTAGCCTCACAAGTATAGGCCGCTCTTTCGATTTGGGTCGCCCTTGCTGCAAAGCTTCTTTGTGAGCTAAGAGAATCGTGAGGCTGTTTTGTCAGGCTCCGATGAGGATATTCAATTTCTAAAGCATCAGCAACCGCCTTACCAACGCGATATAGTGGTGTAGCGCGGTTAATTACAGTATCGGCATGCCCAATCGCCGTGAACAAAAAGGTTCGGTGAAAAGAGATTTCCGTTACGCGTCGCATTGCGCGATTGACTAAGTATTCAAAAACGGCTGTCGCAGATTCGACCTCCTTAGGTACTCCCATTTTAAAATCATTAATTTTCTTGGTATACGTTTCGGAACCATCATCTTTAAAGCGATAAGCTGGCGCGTAGTATCTAACCGAAGCAGGTTCTCGTATAAACTGAATGTCCGAGTCAATACTGCTCATCCTCAAATAACCATGAAGAGCAGAGTGACCGGATGCTAGTGGCATCCGCAGAACGTAAAAATTCGATATCAACACAGTTCCACCTTAAATTGATATCCGCCTTCGAAACAACCCTCATTTATATGCTGGAACAGACTCTCAGCAACTTTAACTGCCATTTATAACTTAGCATTTATACTGCACAAATATGCAGTATTTATAGCGTTTTTATGTTAGAAATGAGAATTTTAAGTGGAATTGCCGCTTACTCGCTGTATGATTTTGCGATTACCTCAGCAATTGTATTGCGCCTCGCATCAGCTTCACCACTATCCGCCAAGGCACTTGTGGTTCGCACTTTATATCCACGAATAATTTTTTCAACGGATATCACCAAGCGTTCATTGCTATCGGTAGGGTGCACCCTGAGGATTCGAACCCCAACCCATGGCTTCAAAATCCAGTTGCCGACCGTCGACAGGTTGATTCTTTGAAGAGCATTGAGCTCGGCCGAACCACGTGGTACAGAATACTGTGAGGCCGACGGAAAACCCAAGGGGCCTTTCCAGAATGCGGCCCCGACATCATTTCGCAGGCGAAAGAACCTCATTTTGGCGGCGGGAAGTTTTTTTGCCCACAACCTTGATGCTGCCGACCATCATGGGATGCATCGTGCAAAAGTACGCGTAGGTTCCCGGGCGGGTGAACTGGAAGGAATAGGTGTCCTTCGTGTCGAGGGCCCCTGAGCGAAACTTGCCGTCCTTCTCCATCACGGTGTGGGGATCCTCATCCTCATTTGTCCAGGTGACGCTGTCGCCCGCCTTGACAGTCATCTTCGCGGGGATGAAGAGGTGATTTTTGATTTCGATTTGCATGTCCTTTGCCCAGGTCGACCCGATTAAAAAAACCAGGAACGCGAGTGGGAGCGCTCGCGTAAATGCTCGTGTAAGTGCGGGTCCGTCTTTCTTCTTCATTCTTCTCTCCTTTTAATTCTCAAGAATCCAGCGTGGAATCCATCAGCGCGAGGGGGTGATTTCCCTGAATGGCCTTGACATCCGTGATGCCGAGGTAACTTCGCAATCGATCGGCGGGCACCGTCATGGGGCCCGGTGCCGGAGCGGCTCCGGGGGCGGGCTGCGGGTAAGCGGTTCCGCGGGCGGTGTGGAAGGTGATGTTGCCCTCAACCTTTTGAATCACCTGGTGGATGTGACCGTTCAGGATGGTCACCGAGCCGAATTTCCGAAGCAGCGCGATGGCTTGGTCGCCGTCCTCCGTGCCCCAGCCCCACGGCTGGTAAACCGTCCAGAGCGGGATATGCGCGAACACTACGACAGGCGTACTTTGCTGCACGGAACGCAGATCGTCCGCCAGCCATTTCAGCTGATCGGCTCCGAGAGAGGCCATATGGCCCGGCTGGTAATTAAAGACGTTCACCAGCGCGATGAAATGCACCCCGTTGGAGTCGAAGCTGTACCACCCGTTGCCGAGTGTCCCTTTGCCGTAGCGGGCGAGGTAGAGCTTGCCGCCGCCTTCGTCCAAGGTATCGTGCTCGCCCGGGACGTAATGGACCTGCGCGGGCAAACCCTTGAAGAGCTGCGCGGCGGTGTCGAAGGACTCCGGCTTGGACAAATGCGTGATATCCCCCGTGTGCAAAATCAGCGACGGGGCCTTCGGCAGGGCGTTGACCTTGCCGATGGCAAGCTGCAGCGTTTTGATGGGATCGGGATTGGCCTCCTTGTTGAAGCCGATGTGGCTGTCGCTAAGCTGCACGAAGTGGAAATTTCCGGTTAGAAGGGCGTCCGGCACTTTTGTGGAGTCATCCAGGGCGAAGGCGCGCGGAATCCCGCCGCTCATCGCCCACAGGACGCCGGTGCCGGCCCATGCCGAGCACTTCAGGAAATTCCGGCGGCTGAGATCCGCCGAATTTCGGGGATTTTCGGTCGTCTTGTCTTCTCCAAATCCGTCGTATCCCATAAAACTCCCGCCATTGAGGTTCACATTTAAGGTTCAAGGACTCGTCTTAAGGCAGAACTCCCAGGGGCCGCCTTTTATTCCCGGCTTTCAAAAAAAATCTTTCCGGGAATAAATCCGGACCATCCGAGGTTATAATGTTGGCCTAAATGCAGAATCAGGACGATGCGCGTCGTTTCGAGCGACTGTTTTTGCCGCATTTGGATGCCGCTTACAATCTTGCCCGCTGGCTGACCCGCAGTCACAGCGCGGCTCAGGACATGGTGCAGGAGAGCGCCCTGCGCGCCTTTAATTCGCTGCACCGGTTTGCGGAGGGAAACGCGCGTGCGTGGCTGCTCACCATCGTGCGCAATCAGAGTTACACGTGGCTCAAGGAATCGTCCGGCAGGCGGTATGTGGACATCGACGATGAGGAAGGGCTAAGCGACCGGGAAAAGATTCAGCTGGCGCATTCCGACACTCCGGAAAACTGGGCTACGCGCGTGCAGGACAAAAAAGCCCTCGAGGAGGCGCTGGAGTCGCTGCCCGAAACTTTCCGGGAGGCTATTGTGCTCAAGGAATTGGAAGACATGTCCTATAAGGAAATTGCGTCTGTCACCGGAGTCCCCATCGGCACGGTGATGTCCCGGCTCGCGCGCGGACGCGAGCTGCTTAAACTGAAACTGCGGGCGTATCATGAATGAAATGACCTGCACCGAATGCACCGGGTGGCTTAACGCCTATCTGGACAACGAGCTGGACACGGAAGCATCCGTCCGCGTGCGCGCCCATCTTGAGGGCTGCGCCGAATGCAAGGCGCGTTATCAGGAACTGGCGTCGCTACGCCAGGGCCTCCGCACCGGCTTGCCGTATCACGAGGCTCCCGAAGGCCTTCGGCAGAATCTCCTGTCGCGGCTTCCCAGTTCCTCACCCGCTGCTCCCACGCCCCGGATTTCCAGGGAATGGAGACGCTGGAGAATGCCCGCTTTTTCGACCGCCGCGCTGGCGGCCGCTGTGCTGCTGTATGTCTTCATGCCCGTCCGCGAAGACAGGCTGGAGGATGAGGTGGTTTCCAGTCATGTGCGCTCCCTGATGGTGGGGCATTTGATGGATGTGGCCTCATCGGATCAACATACGGTCAAGCCCTGGTTCGCGGGAAAGCTGGATTTCTCTCCCCCGGTCTATGATTTCACGTTGCAGGGTTATCCACTCCTCGGTGGACGGCTCGATTATATTGGGCATCAAACCGTCGCCGCACTTTCCTACAGGCATGCCAAACACATCATCAACGTGTTCGTCATGCCCACGAACGAGTCTGATGCCGCCCCAAAACATTTTTCCGTCCGCGGCTTTAATCTTATTGCCTGGCGGCAGAATCATCTCTCCTTCGAGGCGGTGTCGGATCTGAATGCAGAGGAACTTCAGGCCCTCGCAGTTCTGTTTATAAACCAAGCCCATTAAAAAACGAGCCCTCCCGGGTTAAGAGCCGCCACGATTTGTGTGCTGAATAGGCATACGGGGCGTGCGCCTCCCTTTTCTTAAGCCACCTTTTTTAGCCACCTATTGCCGGTCCTGTAGGGTTTCACCCCATAGGCTGCAGGGTTTGCCTGGGATATATTCCCGGCCCGTAAAGGTTGTCGGGAAATTTTCCCCCATTTTCAATTCGGCATGGAAGCGGAGCGAATTCAAGGATCCGCTCTCCGTTACCCTCAAAATTCGAAAGACAGGACCATGAAACCCTTTTTTTCTCTCCTAATCGCCGGCTTCGCCGTTCTTTCCGCCGTGGCGCCGGCAAACGCGGCAGCCCGGCTTACCGTTCTTCAATCGACGCTTACCCTGTATGGAACTTCCACGCTGCACAATTTTGAATGCACGACGACGAAAATTCAGGGAGGGGGCGAGATGGACTCGCTCGGAAAAGACATGGTGACCGCAAAAATCACCATTCCCGTGAAGAGCATCCATTCCAAAAGCGCTTCGATGGACAAAAACATGTATGAGGCTTTGAAGGCGAAGGACAATCCTGAGATCTCGTTCTCACTTCGTCCTTCAAAGGTGGCCTTAAAACACAACGACTCGCTGCAAATCAAGGGCGACCTCACGATCGCCGGCAAGACGCGGCCAATTGAGATGACCGTCCTCTTGACCGGTCCGGACAGCGGCACGTACCGGCTCCGGGGGCGATACGACCTCCTCATGACCGACTACGGCATTGCCCCGCCCACGTTCATGGGCGGTCTCATGAAAACCGGCGCGAAAATCACGATCCAATTCGATGTAAAACTGGAGTCCAAATAATGAAACGTTCCATCGACACTTTGAGGAGCTTTGCCATGAAAGGCCGTTCGGCGTTGTTTGTTCTTGGCATGGCCCTTTCGGCGGAGTCGGTTTTGGCGCAGCAGCAATCCCTGCAGTATTTTCGCCCGAACGACAGCCGCGGCATCAACGTCTTCGAGACGACCAAGAACGACACCACCCCATTTACGGGGCTCACGGTGAAAGTCGGGGGAAATTTTTCGCAGGATTACCAATCGCTCAGTGACAAAAACAACGCAACGCCCGTCCTGGTGAACGGCGTAAACGTCAATCAGCTCGACCCGCTTACCAATGGCGCCAACCTGGCCATGGCAAACCTGAACCTGGACGTCCAGCTGGCCGACGGGATCCGGATGAATCTGGTCACCTATCTGTCCACGCGCCATCATCAGGATGCATGGGTCAAGGGCGGATACATTCAGATGGACAAGCTGCCGTTCCTCAAGAGCGACCTCATCGATAAAATCATGAATTACACAACCCTTCGGGTGGGCGATATGGAGGTGGACTACGGGGACCAGCACTTCCGCAGAACCGACGGCGGCAACACCGTCTATAATCCCTTTGTGGAGAACTACATCATGGACGAATTTGCGACCGAGGTCGGCGCGGAAGTCTATTATCACTCTCAAACGGGCTTTTTTGGCCTAGTCGGTCTCACCACCGGAGAGCTCGATCCGACGGTGGTTGCGGCCACGAAAATTGACAGTGCCACCGGACAGTTGAACGCCTATGACCCCGCGTTTCACGCAAAATTGGGGTATGACCGGCAGTTTGGCAGCGACCTGAGGGTTCGATTGACCGGCTCGTTCTACGAAGACAAAAGCAGTCCGGGCAACACGCTCTTCTTCGGCGACAGGGCGGGCTCGCATTATTTCTTCGTGATGGAAAACACCCAGGCCGCCTCCGATGTCAACGGGTTTTCGGGAAGGTTCAATCCTCTCTTTAGTGAACAGGTGACCACGGTCATGATCAATCCGTTTGTCCAGTACGACGGGTTTGAATTTTTCGGCACCTTCGAATCGGCAAACGGCAGAACCATCACGGAAAAGACCACGCGAAACGCGACTCAATATGCCGCCGACCTTCTCTACAGGTTTTATGCCGGCGACCAGAGCTTTTGGGTGGGGGGACGCTACAACGCCGTCAAGGCAGCGCTTCCGGGCAACCCGACGGATGTGAACATCGACCGTTATGTGGCTTCGCTGGGATGGTTTCCCACCAAGAACTTAATGCTCAAAGGGGAATACGTTAATCAGACGTACAAGGATTTCCCCGCCAACGACATCCGTTCGGGCGGATCGTTCAGCGGCTGGATGGCAGAAGCGGCCGTCGCGTTCTGATTCATCGAACCGTTGAAGCATGCTGGCAACGGGGGTGGACCCCAGACATTCAAGCCCCTATTTGGCCGTTGTCCTTCTCACACTGTTTTCCAGTCCTTCGGCGCAGCCGCCGCACGCACAGGCCGAATCCTACCAGATAGAACCACAGAGCCGGCTTTGGTTGAAGGGATCCTCCACGGTCGGCGAGTTTACCTGTGGAACGAGGATTGCAAAAGAGTTCACGGTCTTCCCGGGACGACCTGCGGGCGGATCCGCCGATTCCATCCTTGTCAAGAAGCTGGATTGTGGGAATGGGGCAATGAACCGGGACATGTACGCGGCCATGAAAGCCGACAGCTTCCCGAGCATCGAGTACGAATTCGTAAGAGCCAGAACATTGCCGGATTCCGTCTCGGGGGACAAAGCCGTCACGATAAAAGCAGAGGGAATGCTGACAATAGCGGGGGTTACCAGGCCCGAGGTGATGATCGTTCACCTGCACCAGCTGGCGCACAATAAATTTCAGGTTGTAGGCCGGAAGGAGTTGTCCATGTCTGATTTTGGGATCAAACCGCCCACCGCTTTTTGGGGCCTGATCAAGTCGAACAACCGGCTCGTCGTTGATTTTGACATTGTGGCCTCACAAACCCCCTCCGGGTCGCTTGGCAACCTTCATGAAGGGGGTGCCGTCAAGCGCGGCCTGAAGGGGAATCCGGGGGCGGAGTAAATTTTTTCCATCGGAGCCAGGAAGGCTTGGCCCTGCCAATCAGAAAGCCATTAAACTTTCTTACCCCGACGGCGCTTCGCACTTTCAAAAGTCTTGAGCAATTTATCGAGGAAATAACTCCAACCCCCCTCGTGCGATTTGCCGCCCTCATTGTCGGGAAGGTCGGAATGAACGAGGGTCATCAGGGTGTCCTCTCCCTTTTTCTTAAAGGTCACGGTCACGGTGGATTCTTCTCCCTGGGTGTACCGCGACATCCAGGTGTGCTGAATTTGGCTTGGTTGCTTTATCTTCGTAAACCGTCCGTAATGGGACGTCCCACTGATGAGCCAGTAAAAGAACCCGTCTACCTTTGGATTGAAGATCAGTTTGTCCTTCTCATTCCAGGGTGTGCCTGGAACCTTGGGATTGAGCCAAGCGTCGAACACTTCCTTCGGGGAGGCGGGGATAGTCCGTTCCAACTTGACTTCAAGAGTCTTTGCTGATTTTTTCATGGCTTTTTCTCCTTCTTTTTATTGTTCTTAAAGTGCTGTTCGAACTTGTCGAGCCGCTCATTCCAGAATCGCTCGTATTCATTCATCCACCCCGCGACCTCGCGAAGGGGCTCACCTCGAAAGGAAATGATGACTTCGCGTCCCTGTTTCCTGCGTTCAATCAGTCCGGCTTTTTCAAGCGACTTAAGGTGCTTCGTCACCGCGTTTAAGGCGGTGTCGAACGGCTTGGCAATGTCCAGAAACCGGGCAGGTCCGTTTGCCAGCTGCCCTATGATCGCTCGCCGGGTGGGGTGAGAAATCGCCGTCAGGACATCCGTCAATTGAACAACCATGCACAACATTATACCATAAGGTGTAATGTTGTGCAAGTCATTTTTCACCCTTTTTCCAGGCCATTGGGTCCCTTGGTCAGTTAAAGTCGGCTAAACCGGGGAAGTTCCGGAGGGGTATCGTCTCAGGTGAACAACCATCGCTTGATCAATTTTGTGTATCGGGGCATAATCACATAGGTCATGAGGAATGAAACGATACCCGTGCTGATAAAGGTGATCAGGTAATAATTGTAAAAGCCTTTGAACGGTTGCAACGCGGAACGAACAGCCATCAGCACAATCACCACCATGGGATAACTGGCCGACCATGCGACGAGATACTGCTTCCACCGCGGGGGCACGTGAGCCTCGGCTTCTTCCCGGGTAAACCAGAAGTCCAATCCGCTGCGTATGAAAAAATCGTCACCCGTGGTGAGGAAGGGCTTGGCTTTTTCGATCAAGCGTTTTCGCTCCGGAGACTCCAGCCATTCCTGCAAATGTTTTCTGGCGTCAAAGCGGATGACGATGGAATAAGTCGAGGTAAGGCCCTTGACCGGGCGGATTATTTGCAAGTCCAAATAGCCCGTGGAGGCTTTGCAAACCGGGCCTATTTCTTCAAGCCAGCTCTCGTAGGCAGTCTGCTGGCCTTCGCGCACCCGGTGGGTGACGACGACTATGGCGCCGTGCTCTTGAAGATCCGAAGACGTCACATCCGTTTTCATTACATCCAAGCCTGATTATTGTGCGGACCGCGCTTTTGCCGCGAGCGCCGCGAACTCCTCACGTCCAAAGGCAGTTCCCAAGAGTCCCCAGCCCCCTTCAGCGGCTTCGGTGAGGATTACCCAGGTACGAGCGGCCTGACTCGGGTCGCCGGAGACTTGCGTCACGATCTCCGTGACTTCCTTGACGAGTTGCTTCTGGCCTTCACGCGTCAAGGCCCCTGGAGGAGTCACTATTTGAACGCGCACGGTTCGGGCGGAAGCCGTGGCTGCGGTCTGAACAGCCGACGGTTCCATGCGGTGGATGTACGCGGCCGTGTTGTTCAAATGGAAGGGTGCGGGGGTTGCCACACCCTCGGCGCGAAGAATCGCCAGGGTAAGCTGTTCACCAAGCTCACGATCGGTGCCGACCGGGAAAAGATCCGCTGCTGCGTAAACGTCAATCATGGGCATGGTAAACCTCCGGGAAGAAAATAATCATCATGCCTACCCTCTTTATCCTAGGGTCAAGTTTGCCCTTTAGATATAGCCAATGCGGACCCGCCTCCAAAAATTATGCCTGGACACTCCTGGGAATTTTAGCAGGGTTGCCGGTTGGACGGTTTTGCGCGAAAAAGGAATGAAGTGCCGCCACCACTTGGGCGCCTTCCCCAACGGCAGCGGAGACGCGTTTGACGGAACCGTCGCGCACATCGCCTATGGCAAAGATGCCTGCCCGGTTGGTCTCAAACGGATGACGATCGCCGTCCTGAAGCGCTTCGGCATGCACAAATCCCTTGGCATCCACTTCAATACCGGATTGGGTAAGCCAATTTGTGTTCGGTTCGGCGCCGATTAACAGAAACAGGTGGCGGAGGGGGTGCTCGGTTTCTTCGCCAGAGTCCCTGTTTCTCAAGCGAATGGTCTTCAGGGATCCGCTCGCCCCCTCCAGGCCGCTGACTTCGGTCCGCGTCAGTATCTGGATGTTGGGCTGCGCGGCGATGCGATCGCAGAGATAGCGCGACATGGTGGCGGCAAGCCCGTTGCCGCGCACGATCATCCATACCTTACGCACCTGGCTTGCGAGATAGACGGCCGCTTGTCCGGCGGAATTTCCCGCCCCGACGAGCGCAACTTCCTGATCGGTGCAAAGCCTTGCCTCGACTGGCGATGCCCAGTAATGCACGGAGGATCCCTCGAACGGACCGATATTGGCAATATCCAGCCGGCGATATTCGGCTCCACAGGCGATAACTACGGCCCGGGCACGTACCGTGCTGCCACTCTTGAGATGCAGGACAAATTCATCCCCTTGGACCAGTTTTTCCACTTCTTCCGAAATGGCCATTTCAGCACCAAATTTTTGGGCTTGAGTGTAGGCGCGTTCCATAAGCTCTATTCCGGAAATACCCATTGGAAATCCCAAATAGTTCTCGATGCGTGCCGATGCGCCTGCTTGGCCACCGAATGCGTGGCAATCGAGAACGACGACCGACAATCCCTCCGTCGTGCCATACACCGCCGTCGCAAGACCCGCAGGTCCGGCGCCAATAATCGCCACGTCGTAAACCGTTGAGGCATCCATCACACGAGTGAGGCCGATGTGGCGGGCGAGTTGATTCTCAGTGGGATTGCGCAGCATCTGCCCATCTGGACAGAGCACGGTAGGCAGATCGGGCGGCTGGATGTTGAAATGCTCAATCAGTGTCTTTGCGCTGCTGTCGGTCTCCAGGTCAAGGCTCTGGTAGGGGTGGCCGTTGCGTCGGAGGAAATTCTCAAGGCGCAAAACATCCCGATCTCCTGAACGTCCAACGATGATTGGGCCGCCGACATTCTGTTCCAGCAACCCTGCATGGCGCAAAATCAGCGCTCGCATAATGAGTTCGCCAAGCTCCGCTTCTTCTATCATCAAGGTGCGGAGGCTCTTGGGAGGAATCAGGACAGCCTCGACATCATCCTCTGCCCGGCAATCCACAAGGGATGACAGGCCCGACAGCTGCATCAGTTCGCCTTGAAATCCTCCGGATCCGATGACGGCAATGGGGGCATCGGGTGTGCCGGGCGGCGTGACACAGAGATGGCCCGAAAGCACAAGGATCAGTCCCGCGTTGGGTTTCCCGGCATGCGCAACGAGTTCGCCGGATGGATAGCGTTGAAGTTCGCCGAACCGTTTCAATTTCTCGATACCCGAGGGGTCGAGTACCGGGAACATCTGTTCCTGCTGGGTTTCAGAGATGGACTTTTGAACCATCCATTATCTCCAGTCCTTCCAGAAATTTACGGTATCAGCGGACGGTGGCGCTGGTCTTTTGCTCAACGTCCCAATGTAATCAGGAACGGACAAACAATTAACAGTCACCCTTTGGATGCCTCATCAGCGCTTTTCTCCTCAACCTTATCCACTTTTTTTTCAAAATGCTCAGTTGATTCCGTGGCGGATTGTGCGACTTCGACACTTTTGGTTCTCACTGCATATTCTGCCGGCTCAATCGGTTTGCCATAATCTGTCGCATACACTTTGGTGAACTCTGCGCCGAGAAAGAGGATGAGTGCCGTGTAGTTTACCCAAAGTAAAATGAGGACCACAAAACCCGCTGCTCCATAAGTGCCGCCAATATTGCTTTTTGAAATGTAGAGCCCGATCAGGTACTTGCTGATGATAAATAAAACCGATGTGAACATCGCCCCAACCCAAACATCGCTCCAGCTGATATTTGCATCGGGCAAAAACTTGTAAATAAGAGCAAACAACAATGTGATTACAACCAGGGAAAGAACAATGTCAATGATCGTTAAAAATATGACAGCGTCCAGCGAAAAACGGGAGGCAAGGAAATGACCCAGGCCGGCCAGTGCGGCGCTCAGCACAAACGAAACCAGGAGCACGAATCCAATTGCGATAATAAGACCGAAAGAAAGTACCCGGTCTCGCAGGTACTTAAGATATCCCTTTTTAGGTTTGGGCTTTACCTGCCAGATTTTGTTCAGGGAAAACTGTAGCTGGTTGACTACGGAAGTGGCCCCCAGTATCAACAAAACAACTGCCACCAGGGTGGCTATCCGGCTTTTGCCGGGCGAGTATGCACTTTTCAACAAGTCCTGTAATTGCAGCGCTCCTTTGTCACCTAAAAAAGACCTGAACTGGCCAAATATTTGACCCTGCACAGAATCACGCCCGAAAATCCATCCTCCTACTGCAATCACAATAATGAGAATGGGGGCCAGTGAAAATAAGGTGCTGTACGACAGGGCTGAAGCCAGCGTACCGGTATCATCTTCAGAAAAAGATTTGCCGGTTTCTTTGATCAGTCTCCAGGATCTTTGAAAAAATGCTTTCATATAAGTATTCGTGATTAATATAAATGGTTGACCCTGATCAACCATTTATTTCAGCTTAAAAATGAATATCAAGGAATGTTCGGATGTAATGCACCCTGAACCTCCTCCGGTTTGTGTGCATCGAGGAATATTTTTTTAATTCATTAAATATTTAAAGTAATGTTTGCGCTTAATTAAGCGCATCCTGAGGGCGGCGTTGCTTTCCTGACCAATGCCCCAATCAGTTTAATCCGGCGGCCTTACACCAATTAAAATCGCCATTTTTGGCCACTACAGGCCCTGTTTGCAAGGTTTTTAAAATCTGCCTAGCGTTACAAAAGGTTTTAACCCCAATCAATGGAGGAAGGCGTGTTGTTTACAAAATCAAAAATGATAGTCGTCTCCGGGTTGTTCATGCTTGTGGTTGGATGCAACAGTTCAAATACCACCGGCAACCTTTCGGGCAGTCTTGCGGCGAGTGGGACCATGCAATACACCCTTGATGGAACGGCCTATACCGCGCCTGCGCAATCGACGGGCGGATCGGCTACGGGATCTTACGCAGTTTTCCTCCGCTCGCAAAAGCTCCTGCTGGTCTACGGCATCATTCAAACGGGTATGCGGGAGATCATTCTGTCGACCTCGGGTTTCGTGGATACCGGCAAGGTGAATCTCGGCGGAGACGTGAGTGGGAATCCCGCCGCTCCTTACCCTGGTTCGCTCACCTATACCGACAGTCTCTCTGCCGGCCAAGCCCGTGGTTTTTGCACCAACGGCATGCAGACAGGTACAGTGACGCTGACCACATTCGACACAACGGCCAAGGTCGTGAGTGGAACATTCAGCGCCACCATGGGACAATTCAAGCCGACCACTACCACCGCAACGACCTCTCTCACAGCGGGATCTTTCACCGACGTGCCCATTCAAATGCAATAATGGGGTGTCCTGAAAGACAAGCCGGCGCGACTACCGCACGACCTTGATATTGAGCGTGCCGGTCTGGGTCGCGCCCCACAGCCGAATCCACATGCCCATGTACATCTCGGGGCCGCGGGACGCCGAAACATCACCGAGGTCCAGCACATCGCTCCAGCCGAAGGATTTCCAGAGGGACGTCACCGTGGCCTTGGCCTCCGCATCGTTTCCGCTCACGAACAAGGTGTGATCGCCCCCGTGCAGCCCCTTGGGATTGGTCATCACCAAAGCGCTCAAGGTGTTCATGGATTTCACGACTTTAAGATTGGGGAAGGCCGCCTGGATTTTTTCCGCCAGGCAGTTGTCCTGCGAGGCCAGCGCGCGCGGTGGCATGCCCTTGCTGAAGTCCAGTTCGTTGGCGGTGTCGATCAGTATCTTCGAGCCCACCTTGTCGGCCCCCGCCAGCTTTAGCGCCTCCAGCGATATCGTTCCCGAGGTGGCATTGATCAAAACCTCCCCATGCGCGGCGGCTTCCGGGAAGGTCACAATCTTGGCCTTGTTCTGAACCTTCACCAGCCACTCCCGC
>Ga0206960_1162_pt1 | contig 15762 bp, 15 predicted proteins | sample Alteio_BWOrgHeat_29_FD_153255 | JGI IMG/M metagenome (GOLD analysis project Ga0206960, IMG submission 153255) | Enriched cells from forest soil in Barre Woods Harvard Forest LTER site, Petersham, Massachusetts, United States -... | ecosystem: Environmental > Terrestrial > Soil > Temperate forest >... | reverse complement strand
CATAGTGTGTTCGGTTCTCCCAAAACCTGATCGGATATGCTAGCCTTTTTTCGAAATGTCAAAACCGTCTATTTCAGTCACCCTCATTACTTTAAATGAGGAGCGCAACATCGTACGGGCCTTGGACAGTGTGTGTTGGGCAGACGACGTGGTGGTGGTCGACTCGGGCAGCGTGGACCGCACCTTAGACCTTGCGCGTGAACGCGGGGCACGTGTTTTTCAGAATGCCTGGCAGGGTTATGGTCAGCAAAAAAACTTCGCTCAAAAGCAGGCTCGCCATGACTGGGTTTTGAATATTGATGCCGACGAAGTCGTTCCAGAGCCTTTAGCGAAAGAGCTTCAAGCCCATGTACAAGCCTCGATCGAGGGTAAAAGCATGACCCGTGGCTTTGAGTTGCCTCGTCTCACTTGGTATCTCGGACAATGGATTCGGCATGGCGGTTGGTATCCCAATTATCTGGTTCGTCTGGTCGATCGAAGACACGCACGGTGGACTGAGCCCCATGTGCATGAAGCCCTCGAAGTTGATGGGTCGACTGAAAAGTTACAAAATCCACTCCATCATTATGCGTTTTCGAGTATCTCAGAGCAGGTACAGACCAACATCAGATACTCACGTCAAGGGTTCTTGAATTTGAAGAGCAAGGGTCGAACGGCAAGTCTGGCCCATTTGATTTTGAAGCCGATCGGTAAGTTCTTTGAGACTTATTTTTTGAAAAAAGGTTTTTTGGATGGGCTCGCAGGGTTTATCATTTCAGTGAACGCGGCCCACAGCATGTTTTTGAAGTACGCTTATTTTTATGAAGAAAGAGATCGCAAGTGAGAGTTCTCGTCGTAGACAGCAATATTGATGATTACTGGGGTTCGCCCGAACTCGTTCACTATGCTTCTCACGCAGGGGCTGCAACTGTTTACACACGCAGAGCCCCACACCAAGACCTTCCAAAAGACCCGAGTTACTTCGATGCCATTATTCTTTCAGGCTCAAAAACTTCAGCGATGGCGACGGAACCTTGGATAGAACGGTTTCATGAATTTTTAAAACGTTCGATGAGCTTGCGTAAGCCCATTCTTGGCATCTGCTATGGCCATCAGGCGCTTGTGAGAATTATGGGAGGAGCAGGGACAATGAGAAAGTCTGAGGCTCCCGAAGTGGGTTGGGTCGAGATTGAACAAGTGGCCTCTTCAAAAATATTACAAGGCCTGCCGCAGAAGTTTTATTCGTTTGGTTCTCACTTTCAAGAAGCAGCCGCATTGCCTAGTAACCTTCGCCTGATTGCGCGTTCAGATCGCTGCGGCATTCAGGGCTTTGAATCTGTGAGTGATCCAATTTGGGGTTTGCAGTTTCATCCAGAACAAATGCTTGAACATGCTCAATGCACCATTGACGAATACAAAAAGAAAAAGTCACCCGCTTTACTTCACCCCGATAAGAGCAATAAATATTACGACGCGAAAGTCGCCGATCAGATTTTTAAGAACTTTTTCGAACAGGTAAAAAAATGAAACCGACCGTGAAAACAACCATTAAAAATATCTTAAAATTTGCATTTGTTTTAGGGCTTCTTGTTTTTTTGGCTAAAAAAGGATTTCTTTCTCTCGAAGACACAGCCAAAGCCTTTCATCAGTGGCGATACATTGTTCCGGCCTACCTTTGCCTGAGTATTGCATTTGTTTTGGGTTTTTTGCGATGGCACTGGCTTTTAAGAGCGCAACAGATTCATCTGAAAGTATTGAGAACAGCAGAGCTTGGAGTGATTGGTAACTTCTTTAACATTGCATTGCCGGGCGCCGTGAGCGGTGACGTAGTGAAAGCCATGTATGTTTCTAAAGAGTCAAAGGGCCGCGCTTCGAATGCGCTTGCGAGTATTTTGTTTGATCGTATCTCAGGCGTTTCTGGGTTGATTTTAATCGCTGCGAGTTCTTTAGTTTTTGGAATGCACGCACCCTGGAGTGGAAAAGTAATTCAATCTCTAGAGTTTTTTGTGATTTGCCTGGGCGCAGGCGTGGTTACTTTTTATAGTTATCTTTTTTTAGTTCGTGCGCACCATGATCCATTACTTTATGTGCTGACCCGCATGACAAAGCGGCACCCTCGTTTGGGTTCGATTCAGCGTTCGTATGAAGGAATTAGACTGTATGGGCGCGCGAAGGGAACGGTCTTGAGTACGCTCCTGATTTCTATTTGTATTCATTTGCTTGTGATCTTTGCTTGCGTGCTTTTTACTCAGGCCCTGAATCAGGCTACGCTTCCTTTGGGAGCGCTTTTGGTCTTGGTTCCCTTGGGTCTATTGACTACGGCGGTTCCGATTTCTCCAGCTGGAGTGGGTACGGGCAACTTGGCTTTTGGGTACCTGTTTGATCTGCTGGGTTCAAAAGCAGGAGCAAACGTCTTCAATCTTTTTCTCATCAGTCAGCTTTTCTATGGCGCACTCGGAGGATTAGCTTATTTGAGATTTAAGCATTCTGCTGATGAGACCTTAGGATTGGCCCGCACTTCGCAATGATCTAGAGGGTGAGTTTCACCCTCAGACCCTTTCAAAAAGAAGCTTTAGAGTATTTAAATTCTGAGAGCCCTTGCCACCTCATCTGTGTTTCACCCACGGGTTCAGGTAAAAGCTTGATTTATGAGACTTATGCGCGTTCTGTACGCCGAACTCTTTTGATTACACCGTTGATTGCGCTGGCTCGGCAACAAGCGCAGAGGCTTCGAAGCCTGGGTTTCGAAGTTTATTTGGGAATGGGTGCAACGCCTCGGTACCCCGCTTGTGATTCATTTCGTAATCAGAAAAAGCCTCAAATCTGGATCACAAGTCCAGAAAGGCTTTTTCCATCTAGCCGAAATGATGTCTCTTCTGCTTTGAAATATTGGCATCCCGATTTTTTAGTTGTCGATGAATGTCATTGCTTATCAGAATGGGGAAACGAGTTTCGGCCTGCCTATTCAAGAGTGGCCGATCTGCCACGTCTGCTTGATCTTCAACGTTCACTTTGGTTGACCGCAACGTTGCCTGCCGTTACAAGAAAGCTCATTTTAGATCAACTTCCTGAGAATCGAATTCTGATGGGGCAGTTTGAATGGCCAGAAACGATTGAGTTTCAAGTTTTCAAACAAGAGTGGTCTGAGCGTTTAAACTTTTTATTTAGACTTTCTCAAGAGTCAAAAGACTCTTCTGGAATTGTTTTCGTTCAAAGTCGATCGCTCGCTGAAAGAGTGTGTCAGGCCTTGCTGTCTCAAGGAACCGTTGCACGATTTTATCACGCAGGTCTGTCACTCGAAGAGCGACTTCAAATTGAAGCACAAGCTCGCGAGAAGAAACTTCAGGTTCTTGTTGCAACCGGTGCTTTTGGAATGGGTTTAGATATTTCACATTGGAGCTGGGTCGTGCTTTGGCAACCGCCTTTAAGCTTATTGAGTCTTGCACAAATGATCGGACGAGTGGGGCGCTCGGGTCATCGAGCACGTGCATTCCTTTTATGGTGTGATGAAGATTTTCGAACGCTTTCTTGGGCGCCGGTCGAGCCTCTTCAAGAAGTGAATCGTTATCTTTTGCGTAATGAATGCAAAAAAACAGGTCTAATCCGGTATTTTAATAGCGATTAGAGCATTGAATAATAATTTGGGCCCCTCTCTTGTGCTTTGCGCAAAATAAGGTAGAAAGCATGCAGGGAAATTAGGGGGGGAAATCCAATTGACCAAATCTAGTCGTGTTGTTTTATCCATTGTGGGGATGGTGTTTTCTATTTACGGGGCTGGAGCAAGTACTTCATTTGCCCAGAATCAAAGCGATGAAAATAGCCTAGCGGTAACAAATATTGATTTTAGCGCAGACGATGGTGTCGCTTTTCAGGCGGATCTGCCGACTTGTCAGAACGCTGTGAATAATGTCGCGCGGATTACTGACATAAGTCTTCTGAATGATTGTATGGATTTTTTCTGGCACAACGGTGACGCTGAAAATCCACCAGGAAGTTTTAACAACCAAATTACATTGGGTGAGCGTTGGGTTCAGTTAGATCCGCAAGCGACCCAGACCTACACGGTCGTGGCTTGGCTTCTCTGGTCAAAGTTTGCAACTTGGCAGCACGATCCAAAGCAGATGCCAGATGGCGCAACAAAGGCACAAGAGGCGATTGATCTCTTGCTTGTAGGGCGAAGAGCTAACCCAACAGACGCAGATTACCATCTCGACTGTGGCGAAACGATGCTGGGTTTAGCAAAATTTCATGCGCCTCAGTATTACTCGTTTGTTGAAGACAGCTATAAATTGGCGGATCGATATTTTACAGATCCAGCGAAGAAAGTTCGCGCTCGCCTCAATTTGGGTCACACCTACCGATACGAAAACAAAATACCCGATGCGATCGATGCCTATGAATCTGTTCTCGCGATTGATCCGAACAACGTGGTTGCTCAGAGGTATTTAGCCATACTGAAAAAGTAAAAGCCTAATTTTTTAGCACTCAACTGGAGGGAGTTTCTGTGCGGGTTTTTAAATTAAAGTTAGTGTCTGCTTTCTTTCTGACGTCATTGGTTTCGGTCCCTGTATGGGCCGGTGTGGGTGCCGGATGCTCGGTTGATCAAAACCTGGCTTTTACTAAAGCTGAAACAGTCGTCGCTAATCGTTTAAATGAACTCGTGACGATGATTCCAGGTTTTAATCTTCAGTACGTTTATAATAATTTTATTGTTCCTGAACACCGCACTTATACAGAGGGCTCTCAAGCAAATGCCGATTACGGTACTTACTTAAGCAAGCTTCAGTCTGTCTTTACTCGTATGCAAGTTGAGGCGCAGCGCGGAATTGAATTTGAGTGCAAAGACTCAAACATCGAGCCCAACTGCCAAGGTGGAGAAACGATTGCTTACGTTCTTTTTTACGGACCTCATGCTCAAAAGAGAATGTATCTCTGTTCTGGATTTTTCTCGAAGTCGGGTGCCAATCAGTCTCTTGACCAGCAGTCTCAAACTGCGTTCCATGAACTTTCACATTATGCTGCAGATACGGATGACCTGGCCGGTGACTGGAGAACCCCTCAGTTCACTGACATCGTGAAAGCGCCCGACGATGCTTATCACATCGAAATGTTTGTCTCTGGAGACGTTCAACGACTCTTAAGAAACCAAATCTGGTATTGGAACTGGCCTAAAGCAAAGTCGACTGAAGTTGCTTTCAAATAATACTTTTAGCTAATATTTTTAGCGTTCGACTTTAAGCGAGACTTGGCTTGCTGCCGTTTTATTCCAATCGAGCGGAAATATTCTTTTTTCGAGTTCGCATTCAAGCCATTTTTTCCAAGGGTGGTCGCTCGTATAAAAAGTGCGGTGCTCAATGTCTTGATTGGGCCCAGCAAGAACGGCATAAATCGTCGGTGTACGAGTCAGCTCAACAAGCATGCGCTGTGAAGCACCCCAGGTGTGAACCCAGTGACCGTTTTCCCAGCGAGGCGTACCCACATTCACTGAAAACTGATCACCCGGAGTGGGAAGTGACTGTGAGTCTACAAGCTCTGGAGCCTGAGAAACATTGGGAATAGGGGCTTGGTGGAGTTCTCCCCAAGCCGGTAATGGCTTGTCGTCTCGAATCTTGAGGTCTTTAATTAAGTCGAGAATGGCATCTTGAAGCACAAACTTTAATTCTTGTGCGCGGGGTGATTTCAAAAAACGATAAAAAGCGGCCTCATTGAAGCCTGTGGCTTCTTTTACGAGATCCATCCACCGACGGTAGATGGGGCAAGCTGTGCAGCCTCGGGTGGTCATGTAATCCCATGTACGAAGTTCAGTGAGAAGGTGCTCTTTGAGTTTTGAAGAGAGCTTTGTAGGAGCCAGCTCTTGAAGTGCGCTGATGAGATAAGGATTAAAAAATCGTGCGTCAGGGGCTTCAATGTCGCACTGTATTTTTTTGAGAGACTCCAGGTCATGGAGCTCAGTCGCTTGAAGCATTTCTTCAATTCGAAAGGCTCTGAAGCTTGCTGAATAGGCACGGCCTCCGGTTAGCTCAGCTTCTTTAGGAAAATGTCTGTTATTTGCTGTGACGATGTACCCTCGCTCAGGGTTGATGAGCCCAGGGTTTTCGTTCGGAGTCAGAAGAGGCCAGTCTGCTAGGTCTTGTAGTCGGTGTTGTTCAATTCCAAATGTTTTAGGGCTTTTAATCTTAGGCAGTCGACCGTTAACTCGGTAGCCGATATTGCCTTTGTTATCTGCGAAGACAAAATTCCAACTGGGTATTTTTGAGTTCTTAAAAACGTCATCTTCTTCATGAACGGTTGTAGATTTCATCATCTGGTATAGGGCCATGATGTCATTTTCATCGACCGAAAAACCGGTCCAGCGCAATACGGCCGCCATTCCCTTAGGGGCATCATTCGGAAGAATGGGGTAGCCTTCTTTCGTCATTCTGTATGATTTGAAAAAGAAGGGCAGTTTGATTTTCCAGAACTTAACCCAGATCAAAGGTCGAAAGGTCTCAGACTCTTTTAGATCAGATTCGGGTACGTATGAAACTTCAGCCGTGTCGTAATAGGATGTCGTTAGTCCCCAAGCCATAAATCGATTTGCACCGCTTGCGATCACAGGAACACCGGGTAAAGACGCGCCAATGGCGTCGAGGTCGCCCCCTTCTACATGGATCCATTGCCAAAACGGAGGGTGTACGAGTTCAAGATGAGGATCGTTTGCAAGCCATGCTTTTCGGGATCGGCTACGTGATTGGCTGATGACCCAGTTATTGCTGCCCGTGTTGCCTAAGTCGTCAGAGCGTAGCACCCGTTCTCGGTTGGGCGATAAGAGTGGTGCTGAAGCAACGGCTGTTTCTCTTTTCTCTAAAAACTCACCGGGTTTGAGAATAGAGGTGTCCCAGGGCACGCCATCGCTTGTGAATAAGAGTCGAGCATCTTCGCCAAATTTCTTTTTGAGAGCCTCTTCGTCGATGTCTTGAACAATCGTTTTGCGACACTGGTCGAAAGATTGAAGCAATAAGATAGCGATAGAGTCTTCGGGTTTCCAAGGGTCAGGTTTGTAGCCGAGTTTTTTGAACTCGTAGACACCGGCCTCGAGAGCTTCTTTCATTCCGACATTCACCCCGTGGGCATACGCGGTAAATCGAAGGCGACCCTCTTCAGGCATTTTTTTCCAAATTCTCTTAGCTTGGTTATAGAGGCCCAGCACACGAAGTCCAAAGTCAGTTTTAATGGCGCCTGACCCTTGAATATCGGCTTTGCGGCCTTGAACGGTACGGCGAAAAAAATCCATCTGAAAAAGTCGGTCACGCGCATGCGCATATCCCCAACAGGCCATAGCGGTGAGCTCGTCGTCTCCCTTAATATGCACGACATCTTGTGGGTCTCTCCAAAAGCCACAGCTCTTTGAGTTGAGGGTCTGATCCAGGGTGGCGAGGCTCGTATCGTCAGCTTGCGTGTGTGAAAAAGTAAAAATGAGAGCGAGAGTCATGAGGAAGATTCGCGTTTGCATGATTTCCGGTTATCATAGAATCATGCTGAAAATCTCTCTAGATCCGAAGGGTGAAAGGTTTCTTACTCAACTGGGGTTGTTTCTTCTTCGTGTGGTACCTGCGGGTATTTTAATGTCACAACACGGTTGGCTGAAGCTTCGAGGCTTTTCTGGAATGGCCAATCAGTTCCCAGATCCGTTGGGAATCAGCCCTCATTTAAGCTTAGCCTTAGCAGTTTTTGGTGAGTTTTTTTGCTCCGCGTTAGTGGTTCTGGGTATTTGGACACGACTCGCGGTGATTCCGCCTCTGATCACGATGTCGGTTGCTCTTTTTATTATTCATGCGAGTGACCCCTTTGCAAAAAAAGAGCTCGCGCTGATGTACTGGATTGTGTTCGTTGCAGTCTTTTTATTGGGGCCAGGCGATTGGACCATCGGTCGAGTGTTCAAACGTAAGTAAGCTTAGGCGCTCCAGGCAAACCGGTAATAGCACTCTTCAAATCGGGCAAAAGGTAAAACGGTAAAGTCTGCATCTCGTCCGGGCTCGAGTGTGCCTTTACGATCTTCGAGACCCACGGCTTTGGCGGCATTGTAAGTGATCGCCGCAAAAATCTCTGCTCGAGTCATTTTCAAGTACAGTGCTGCAATCGTCAAAATAGCAGGCAGATTTAAGGTCATACAGGTGCCCGGATTAAAGTCGGTTGCAAGAGCAATACAAGCTCCTGCATCAATGAGTTTACGTGCTGGAGCATGCTCGGCCTTCAAGTAAAAAGCGGTCCCTGGCAAAAGAACACCTACGGTTTCTGACTCTGCAAGGGTTCGAATACCATCATCAGAAATTTTAAGAAGGTGATCGGCCGAGTGAGCGGCAAGGTGTGCCGCCAGACTGGCCGACTCTGTGTTACCAAGCTCATCAGCATGTACTTTAAGATTGAAGCCCAGTTCTCGAGCGCGAGCTAAAATCTTTCTGCCCTCTTCGCGTGAATAGTAACCTTCATCGATAAAGACATCACAAAACGAAGCGAGTTTTTTCTTTGCGATGAGAGGCATGGTGAGACCGAGCATTTCATCAATATAACTCTCTTTGCTCTTTTCTTTCGGGACAGAGTGAGCGCCAAGGTAGGTCGAAACAAAGGTCATTTCTGGGTATTTTTTCTGCAGTCGTTGAATGACTTGCAAAACCCGAATTTCACTTTCGTGATTTAATCCGTAGCCGCTTTTGATTTCGAGAGTTTTAATTCCATAGCTTGCCGCTTCTTCAACGCGGGCGTGGGCCAGTTTTTCGAGTTGATCAATAGAGGCTGATCTTGTGCTATCAACCGTGGTTTGAATGCCACCGCCTTTTTCGGCGATTTCTTGATAAGTAGCTCCTCCACATCGAAGAGCAAATTCTTCAGAACGGTCACCCGCAAAAACAAGGTGGGTGTGGCAGTCGATGAGGCCCGGTACAATGGCTTGTTTTCGGCCGAGATTTTTCTTAGAAATTTTTGAGTATTTTTTTGGAAGCTCATTCGTTGGGCCCACCCAGACGATGCGATGAGGAATCGTTTTTTTTCCGATTTTCTTTAAGCTGTAGACAATGGCGCCATCTGGAATAATTCCAAGGTCTTCTTCTTTGGGCCTACGGCCATCTTTTTGACGAATGCCAAGACCTGTCCAGACTTCGCTTGCGTGAATGAGAGCGCGATAGCTAGCCATAATCATTTTTTAAGCATAGGGATATCGCCCCCACGCTCACGAAACCGTGTTGCACCGATTTCGATCGATTTTTCGTAACCCGCATCGGCATGTCGAAGAATGCCCATGCCTGGATCTGAGTTGAGAACGCGTTCAAGTCTCCAATCCGCATCTTTCGAGCCATCAGCCACAATAACCATGCCTGCATGGATCGAATAACCGATGCCTACGCCGCCACCGTGATGAACACTGACCCACGAAGCGCCATTGATACAATTGATCATCGCATTTAAAATCGGCCAGTCGGCGATCGCGTCTGATCCGTCTTTCATGGCTTCGGTTTCACGGTTGGGTGAGGCGACTGAGCCACAGTCTAAGTGATCGCGGCCAATGACTATCGGAGCTTTGACTTTACCTTCTCGTACGAGCTTATTGAAGAGCAAGCCTGCTTTTTCGCGTTGGCCATAACCTAGCCAACAAATACGTGCTGGCAGGCCTTGAAACTGAATGCGTTCTTCTGCCATTTTAATCCAACGGTGAAGGCCCGCATCTTCTGGAAAAAGTTTTAGCAAAGCTTCGTCAGTCACTCGAATGTCTTCGGGGTCACCAGAGAGCGCGACCCACCGAAACGGCCCGCGACCTTCGCAAAACTGAGGGCGAATGTATTGAGGCACAAAACCCGGAAAATCGAAGGCGTTTTCGACGCCAGCTTTTACGGCTTGAGCACGAATGTTGTTTCCGTAGTCGACCACATGAGATCCGCGCTTTTGAAACTCCAACATCGCTTCAACATGTCGGCCCATGCTTTGAATTGATGCCTTAATGTATTTTTCTGGATCTTTTTTACGAAGCTGATCGGCTTGTTCGAGCGTCATAGCAGCTGGAATGTAGCCATTGAGTTCATCGTGCGCGCTTGTCTGATCGGTAACAAGATCAGGTTTAAATCCGCGCTTCAAGAGTTCCCAAAGAACTTCGGCTGCATTGCCGAGAAGGCCAATACTCACAGCACGTTTTTCTTTTTGAGCGCGTTCCACACGTTTGACAGCATCGTCGATGTTGTCGGCTAATTCATCGAGGTATCTTGTTTCAAGTCGGCGCTTGATTCGTGTCGGGTCTACTTCAATATTCAGAGAAACAGCACCGGCCATTGAGGCGGCGAGAGGCTGAGCGCCACCCATTCCACCGAGACCCGCAGTTAAAATCACTCGCCCTGCGAGGGAGCCCCCAAAGTGTTGGCGTCCTGCTTCTGCGAACGTTTCATACGTGCCCTGAATAATACCTTGAGTGCCGATGTAGATCCAAGAGCCTGCTGTCATTTGGCCGTACATGATCAAGCCACGATCTTCGAGTGAGCGAAAAGTTTCCCAATTCGCCCATGCAGGTACGAGCAGGCTATTGGCTAAAATCACTCGTGGGGCAAGCGGATGAGTGGGAAAAACTCCTACGGGTTTTCCACTTTGAATTAAGAGAGTCTGGTCATTTTCGAGTTTTTTAAGTGAGGCAACGATCGCATCAAAGCATTCCCAGTTTCTAGCCGCTTTGCCTGAGCCTCCGTAAACGACAAGGTCTTGCGGGCGCTCGGCCACTTCTTGATCGAGATTATTCATGAGCATTCGAAGCGCGGCTTCTTGTTGCCAGCCCTTACAGCTCAAGGTGGATCCTCGTGCGGCTTTGACAGGTCTCGCTTGGCTCATGCTGAGGGAAGATCCTTTCCACGACTTTCAGTTTTTGAATAAACCAAATAAATCTCATTACCTACGACACGGCTGCTTTTTAGTTTTAGATTTCGTACGTCTTGCATTGAGAAGCCGTCGCCTTCAACTAAGGTGGGAGCATCTTTTCCGCCTAAGATTCTTGGAGTGAGCGTCACATTAAATTCATCGATAAGGTCTTGGCTGACAAAATCCCACATTACAGATCCACCACCTTCAACGAGCAGGTTCTTGATTCCTTTTTTCGTGAGAGCACTCACGATTTGAGAAGCGATAGGAGATCCCGCTTGAAGCAAAACGACATCAGAAGATTCTCGAAACTTTTTTTCTTGTTCAGCTGTAGGTTTTTGACTCACAAAAAGAATGCGTTTCACATCAGGGGTATTAAAAAAAGGCCATGCAGCATCGAGGCCTTCGAGTGATCGCGATACGATAACATTACAAGGTTGAGGATCAGCACCTTTCACCCGGCAAGGTTTCTGATAAACACGCAAAGTGGCTGCACCCATCAAGATCGCATCACAGCGTTTTCGTAGTTCGATCATTTGAGTTAAGTCGGCTTTGGTTCCAAGCGGAAAATGCTCTCGACGCGCGGTGGCAATTTTACCGTCTAGGCTGATGGCTAGGTTCGAAAATACAAACATGACCACAGAAAACCGCAGCGGCGCAGGGTTGTCAAAACAAAGATTCAGGGCTCGGTTTTTGGCACAATTCGGCTCATTCCGATCAAAAAGATCTCTTTACTCTCTTTACGGGTGCTCTTTGGCCTAAGAATTTCGACTTTTGAGAAGTTTTTGCGAAGCTGATTTCTGAAGAACTCAAAGTCTTCGCTATGAAAAAACTTACAAACGAAGTGCCCTTTGGGTTTGAGGTATTTCTGGGCAACTGTCAGTGCGAGTTCACATAGCTCAGTCGATCGAGCCTGATCGGTAATGCGCACTCCCGTGGTTCGGGGGGCCATATCCGAAACGACGACATCAAAGGGAGGCTCAAACCCTTCTTTCAGTAAGGTTTCGGGTAGATCGAGTGTGAGCATGTCGGCTTCAATGAAGACAGCATTCTGCAGCGTGAGTTTGACTTTTTGAAGGTCAACACCGAGAAGGCGACCTTTGAGTCCAATTTTTTTTGAAATGTATTGTGACCAAGAGCCCGGTGCAGCACCTAGATCCATAACTTTATCGCCCGGCTTAATCAAACGAAAGCGTTGGTCGATTTCTTCGAGTTTGAAAATAGAACGCGCCGCGAAGTTTTCTTCTTTGGCTTTATGAAAGTAGTAGTCTTTGCGATTATAAGCCATGCGATTCGTTGACGGTGCGAACGAGTGGGGCGATAGTAGTGAGACGCCAGAGGGAAAACAAGAGAAAAGGGATGAGAATGCGTAGGTCACACAACCTCAAAACGATAGCGCTTTTTGGAAGTGTTCTCGCGCTTTCGGCTTGTGCTGTGACAGGGCCTGTAGATTTAGGCATGCCTCAAAACCGTCTGGATTCCCCTGAGGCCTATGGTGCTTTCGGCGCAGGCCGTATTCATGGCGGTCTTCGAAGTACACACAAAGTCAATTTAACGTCTGATTATGGCACTAAGCTGATCAGTAATTCGCAACCCGGAATTGAATCGGTCTCTGATCTTGGAATTGGCTTAGGTCTGGGTCTTTTGAGTTTTATAGATTTAGATTTGCACGATAACTTTGGAGCCAAAGGCTATACCCAGTTAAAAGTTCAGGTTTTAGGAAAAAACCGAAGAGAGTCAAAACCCGGAAACTTTTCATTCAGTCTTCTGGGTGCTTATGCGTCCAACACCATTGACTCAGAAAAAGGTTCTGGGTTCTACAATATTTTTACAGGTCAATATTCGGGTGGAACCGCAACGTACGGCCTACAGTCGAACTATGCGCACTTAGGTTTTGTGACAGGTTATAAGATAGACGAAAATTTTTTAGGCTATGGTGGATACACCAAAGGGTGGACTTCTTATTCTGGATCGCAAACTCTTTTGAACGGCAATAGTGGTAATTTTTTTGGCAGCATCAAACAAGACCTTTATTCACTGGGTTTGCTAATTGCGAGCAATAAAGAGCCTGACCCTAAAAACACCGCTCTTTTAAAGTATGCAAGCCCCTTTCTTCAGCTAGAGTTAGACTTGTCACATCTTGTAGCTGGAAGTGCTTCAAAAACCCAACTCAATGGTGCCATTAACGTCGGAATGATCTGGTAATTATGGAAATTCGACTTCAAAAGATTTCAGTGCAGCTTCCAGGAAGTCGAGATCCTCTCTTTCGTATTCGTGAACTCAAAATTCCGTCAGGGTCTAAAACTTTAATTCGAGGCCCAAGCGGTCGTGGAAAAACCACCTTGTTACATTTAATGGCTGGATTATTTCTGCCACCCGAAGGCGATATTGTGGTGGGTGAAGCCGAACTTCATCGTATGAGTGATGAGAGCCGCTCAGACTACCGCCGGAAAAATATTGGAATTATTTTTCAGCGACTGAATCTTTTAGATCAGCTTACGGCATTAGAGAATGTTTTGTTGGGCTTGTCTGATCGTGGAAATCTTCAATCCGCTCAGAAGTCTCTAGAAAAACTTAAAGTCGCTGATAAGGCTGATTTGCTAACCGCTAAGTTAAGTTTAGGTGAACAGCAGAGAGTGGCAGTGGCTCGAATACTGGCTGCATCCCCACCCGTTATTTTAGCCGACGAGCCGACTTCAAGTTTAGATCATGATAATGCTGAGCTGGTTCGAAAAAACCTTTTTGAAGCAGCCTCAGGTAAAACACTTGTTGTTGTGAGCCACGATGAGCGCATTTCAAAAGGATTCGACAGAGTGCTCGATTTTGATGAATGGACGAGGCAATGAATCCATTTCAACTCGCACTTATTAATTTAAAACGAAGACGTGACTCTACTTTAGTTGCAGTGATCGCTATTGCTCTTTCGATCATGAGCAGTGGAGTGTTGCTTCGGCTTTATCTGCTTTCGGGTCAGAGGTTCTCAACTTTAGCACACGGTGTAGATGCGGTAGTGGGTGCGAAGTCGGGCGGACTAGAGATTTTATTAGGCAGTCTGAACGGTGAGGGGGATTACCCAGACTATCTGCCCTACGTTTTGTTTCGCTCTTTGAGACAGGGTCAGACCGTTCAATTTGAAGATGGTGCTCAAAGCACGCCAGACTTTATTCGAAAAGTAACACCTTTTCTTTATGCAGCCCAAGCTGATGGCGCTCGTGTGGTTGGTACAGATGAAACTTTCATTAAAACCGAAGCAGATGAAAACCGCCCTGCACTGTCTTCAGGTCGGTGGGCGAGCAAACCTCTTGAAGTGGTTTTAGGCGCAAATTGGGCCAGAAATCATTCAAGCTCTCTAGGTGACACAGTTTCAATACACACTTGGTTGGGTCAGACGGTTTCGAATGACGATTATAAACTGACAGTCGTTGGAATCTTAGGTTCAACAGGTTCCGTTTGGGATCAAATGCTTTTTATTTCTGTTCAGCAAGCTCAAGACTTTCTTCGCTTACAAGATGTGAGTCATCGTACGATTTGGGGAGTCGAAGTTCTTCATTACTTCTTAGTGAATCTCAAGCCCGGTGGGTTTGAACACTTAGAGTCCCTGATTAATCGTCGTACTGTGGGTCAGGTCGTTCGTGTGGATGAAGAAATCAAGCGCCTTCAAGATTTAACAGGCACGGGCCGGCGTCTCGGTTTTCTCATTTCAGCAATGATTGTTCTTTTGGGGGGTCTTGTTGTTTGTGCCATGCTTTTAGCTCGCTTTGACGGCATGACGATGCAACTCGCTGTGTTGAGAGCAATGGGTTATCGAAAGAAATTTATTTTTTCATGGTTGGTGCTTGAAGGAATCACTCTTGGCGTCGCGGCGTGTATTTTGGGCGCATGCCTAGACGCCCTCTCTTTTCCATTTTTTCGAACCCTTCTGGGTTCAGCATTGCCTTCACCTTCACTCGCACAGTCTTCGATTTTTTTAAGTGCACCCGTTTGGGCGGCGTCTCTGATTGCGGTGGTTTTATCAATCGCGGTGCCTGCTTTTAAGCTCTCGACTCGAGACGCGCATCAAGCCCTTCGCGGTTTGTAATGCTCGGCAGCAACGACTCAACTCATTCCTATCTCGTTTAATCAGTCTCTAGACTAAATAAATCTGGGGCTGTTGCTATTCACACCACTACACATGGTATAGCCACGAATGGGGATACAAGTAGCTAAGCCAACAGGGGAGGACGCCATATGAAGGCGTTTTTGTGTAGAGGGGGCTTTTCCACAGGTTCGTTTTTGAGCCTGGTTTTACTATCTATCAACAGTTTTGGTGCGCCGACAAAAAGTACATTACCCATGCCAGGTGTGTATGACAGCACACACTCCGAGGCTGTCTTCGCGATGATCGAAGGCGCTCAAAAATCGATTGATATCGAAATTTATGAAATGCAAGACACTCGATTCATTGAAGCCATTAGAACAGCAATGAAAAATCGTGCCGTTAAAGTACGCATCGTTCAAGAACCCAAACCTGTGGGCGGAAAATGTGCGATTTTCGAAACGGCTATGAGCGCTGATGCAGCCGATTGCAGCAATCAGAAAAAGTTAGTGCAAGATGTGATCAAAGCAGGCGGTTCCTATATTCCATTCAACAAACAAGAATTTTGTGCGGATCCTAAGAAAGCCTGTTTCTTGCACGGCAAGCTCATCATTGCTGATGGACGTGTTGCTTTAGTAAGTGATGGTAATTTTAATTCTACCAATCTCTGTGATTTGAGTGAAAATCCTTCACGTTGTGATCGCGACTTTTCAGTCGTTACTGAAGACCCAGAGGTGGTTAACTTTTTAGGAACTGTTGTCAGTAAGGATTTGCAGCAACGTCGATATGATCTTGCATCTCTCTTTACGAATTCATTACGTAAAAAAGTGACAGTGAGC
>Ga0206960_1161_pt1 | contig 15904 bp, 14 predicted proteins | sample Alteio_BWOrgHeat_29_FD_153255 | JGI IMG/M metagenome (GOLD analysis project Ga0206960, IMG submission 153255) | Enriched cells from forest soil in Barre Woods Harvard Forest LTER site, Petersham, Massachusetts, United States -... | ecosystem: Environmental > Terrestrial > Soil > Temperate forest >... | reverse complement strand
CATGATCGCATTCCAGAAGCCACGATCGGATTCGTGAGAAATCTGCTTGGGTCATTTTTGTTCAGCAATGATGATATTTATAAGAAAATTGGTTCGCTCTCTGGGGGAGAAAAGAGCCGAGTGGTCATCGCGACTCTTTTAGCGAAGCCGCATAATTTATTGGTGCTGGACGAGCCCACCAACCATTTGGATATTCGCTCACGCGAAGTTCTACTGAAAGCACTAAAAAACTTTGAAGGTACTGTAATGCTCGTGAGCCATGATCGTCACTTTCTTCGATCGATCACTTCTCGTGTTTTCGAATTAGACCGGGGCGAAGTGCGAATCTATGAAGGCTCATACCAGGAATACCTGGCACGACAAGCTGGGCATTAACAGGTTTTATAAAAAGCCGTGCTTATTTAAAGCCCAGCTTGCACTCAGAAAAAACAAAATCCTTCTTACAGTCAATCACCTCTTGAATAGGGCTTGTGAGGATTTCTTTCTTTCTGTCATCACCATCTGAATGAATATCATTCACAAAGCTTCGCATGATGGAGGCTTCATCTGGATATTCTTTAGCAAATGAGGGTTTGGTGCACTGCCAAGAGTTACTGGCGAGAAAAGTATTTCGGCGATCCCAGACTGATTGTGTTTCTTTCAAGAGATCAGCAAAAACGTAGCTGCCTATGACATCAGCAAAGCGTTCAGTGGGAGGAGAAGCAAACCCTTCATTAATGAGTGCGGGTCGTGAAGAAAGCTCGCCTTCCATCTGCATCATTTCGCGCGTGAGGTCGGTGCTCATATTTTTCGCAACAGTGATCGAATTTTTTAAACGCGCTGCTTCTGGCGCAGAACTGCATTGGTACTCTGCTGTAAAAAAGAGAAGGGTATTGAGTTCGTCATCAACGGGTTCTTCGCCTTGGCTCCATAAATAGTAACCGCAAGGGTCCATATAGTTTGGATTGTTGTCTTTTTTTCCATCTACTCGAGGTATTTGAGGTTTTACAATGTGCAAGAAAATTTCTTCGCTCGCCATCGTTGCAATTCGGTCTTGAATGGTTGCTTCTGCCAAGCGGTCAAGGTCGTCAGTCGTGAAGGGCTTCGTGTCGGCATTTTTTTTAAGACATTTTTGAAATTCAGGCACGAAGGGTTTGTATCGCCGTAGAGACCGTATGGACTGAGTGAAGTGATCTTTAAGATTTTGCCAGTTCTCGCAGTTTGTTTTTTTATCTTGGCAGACATCTACTCGAAGGCGCGTGAGAGCCTGGCCTATTTCAGAGTTGCGCGCAAACAGGTACATCGAGTGTTCTGTATCAATGGCATGTGACATTTCATGCGCCAAGGTTTGAAGGATATCTTCACTGTTAAAGTCTCCGGCACAAACCGTAAGAACATTTAAATGAGTGTAGTAAAACGCGTTAACAGTGGTTGATGAGCATTCGTCATCTAAAATTTGTGGAATGGATCCGGGTACAACCAGTCGGATATCTGAAATTCGGCTAATCCACTGTTGCTGAGCCTCAGTGGGAATATCCAGTCTTTGAATGACAGAGAGAAAATGCTTTTTAAGTTCCAAAAAGGCGCGTTCTACATGGGCCCAGTTAGGGTGGGCACTCCAAATCGCAGAATTAATTTCTGAAATGAGCAATCGATGCAGCCTTCGCTTTTCGATTTGATATTCAACCGGAATGAGCTCGTCAGGAAAATGATGGTAGCCCGGAAACTTAAGCTCTAGGCGTTTGAGCAGCGTTTCTTGAAGGGTGCGGTCCCAAATGGTTTCAAGAGCTGTTTCTTCTCTTAGAGAGTGAAGCCGTTCGTGAAGGTTCATTTGTTGTCTGGGCTTTTGGCCTAAAAACGAATCGAGGCGCTCAAAGTAGTTTGAGGCTTGAAGGAGTTCCAGAAAGTCTCTGGGTAGAAAGCGGCTATTGCGAATTTTAGATTGAGCATATTCGATGAACACTTGTGAAAGTCCATTTTCTGAGTGCCCTTGAAGAACAAAGAGTGACTGACCTTTTTTTTCGCGAGAGGCGAATGTTTCCGGCAATTTGAGGTTGATAAAGAAAGTCGCAATAGCCATCCACCATGGTCTTGCATCCGGGGGGATCGCCATCTGGAACAATGTTTCTTGAGCTAAACTCGGTAAAACTTGAATTTACCTCTTCGTGCTGAGGTGTAGAACAGGCGACAGCACTGATTATTCCGAAGCTCAGTGCGAAGAATGAGAGCTGAGAGCGTTTCATTTATCTAGCCGTTCTATCTATTGTGATTTCAGACTTGCATTGAACACAGATGTCTTGAAGGGGCCACGTTTCTTTTGACTTCGCAATGGGTACGGACGCTTGGCATTTTGGGCAAGGCACTGCAAAGGGCAGAATTTCGCTCTGGGTTTGGTACATCGCAAAGGCAATGAAGGGGCCTATAAACAAAAGCCCAGGAACAAGAATGAAATGCAAGATGGGAAGAAAAACTGATATCACCGCACCACCCCAGCACAGACCCAGCCATTTGAGTGCTTTTTTTCTACGCATTTTAGAATTGAGCGTTCTCACTAAGGCTTGACCGGCCGGACGAAATTCAGAGAGTCCGCGAAGACTGACCTGAACAGATACGGGTTGAGTATTCTCTGTCATAGTAGGTGTATTCATATGCAAGACCTAGGAATGGAGTGAGATTTTCGTTCGGAAGAATCTCTCTTTTCGCCTTTGTTGTCAGTACAGAAATGCTTCGATTTAAAAATATATGCGTAGCGTTATTGTTATTGAGCTGCCGTTTTAATCTCAATTACTGATATCTTCAGACAATGACTCGTTTCTTCGCATATCTACTTTTCTTCACGAGTTTATTTTCGGCGATTGAAGCCTTCGCTGAAAGCCAAGCTGTCGTTTTAATTCCAGGCACATTAAATTCAGTCGCGCCTGGAAGTTATAAGTGGGATTCGGCTCGCTGGATTTTAGAAGTCTCTCCTTATTTTAGCCAAGACATTTCGGAAGCTTTTAAGAAACAGGGATTTGATGTCTACGTCGTTAAAAACCTGCACCCCACAGGAGACTTACTGGCGAATGGTGAAAGTGCAGCTCAGCAAATTCGAATTTGGTATTCAGAGAAGTATGGGCGTCAGAAAAAACCACCGATTACTTTAGTGGCACACAGTGCGGGTGGGTTTTATGCACTCGAAGCCGCGACTCAGCTCGTAGACTTGCCCATTCGGCAGGTGATTTGTCTTTCGACTCCGCTGAAGGGAATGGAGCTCGCTCGTTTCTTTTTTGAACCCGAAGGTAGATGGGCTCGTTTTTGGAGTTGGGTTTTGCATCCGTTTCAAAAAATGTTTGATTATAGAGGGCTCACTTCTGTGACCCCAGTTCGTGTGAAAGATTTTCTATCTCAGGTTCGACTTTCTCGTGAAACCGAAGTTTGGGGCATTGCGGGTCAACAAGATCCCCCGCATCACTGGCGAGAGGTCAATGACCCCCACAGACTTTCACCTCTTTTTGCACTCGCTCAAAGGTGGATTCAAAAGCCTTCTGACGGAATGGTGACGGTAGAAAGTGCTCTCGGGCAGGGAGTTGAGCTTGCTAGAACACAAGGGCAACCGATTTCGGTCCATTCCATGCCAGAGGTCGTTCTGAATTTAGACCACGCCAAGCAGGTGTTTGATTATCGAATCTTTAAAATCATGGGCATTCGTGAAAGTGAGTGGATTCAGGCCGAACAGCAGCGTTTTTACGGAGAACTTGCGACCATGATTAAACAGAAACTTAAGTCGTCGCCAAAGAAACAGGCCGATCACCACTGATCTCATGTCGGTGAATGGTGGAGAGCAGTTTTCTTCCTAAGAACCGATCTGCAATGGCTTGGAATCGAGGTGAGAGGTCACTCACGTAAATTTCAGGGTCAGCTCCGGAATGTTTTTTATCTAATGAAACTTTTGAAGCAACGGCTTGAGCAACAGCTTCACCTGAGTCAATAATTTTAATTTCTGATCCTAAAATTCTTTTCAATATGGGTGTGAGCAAAGGATAGTGAGTGCATCCTAAAACTAAAGTATCGATTTTTTCTTTGAGAAGAGGGGCTAGGTATTCACGAGCAATGAGTTCACTCGCCGCATGATCAAACCAGCCTTCTTCTGCCAGTGGCACAAAGAGTGGGCACTCGGCAGAAAAAACCTGGGCTTCGGGTCGAAGCTGATGAATGGCGCGTTCATAAGCGCGTGATTGAATCGTGGCAGGTGTGCCGATCACTCCGATGTGCCCAGAGCGTGTGGCTTGAGCCGCTTGTTTTGCGCCTGGCTCAAGCACTCCGTAAACCGGAACAGGGCCCGCAACTTTCTGGCACTGTGGAATGGCGAGAGCCGAAACGGTATTGCAGGCTACGACGATCAGTTTAGGTTTAAACTGAAGCAAAAACTCAGTGTCTTGCTCGGCGTATCGAGCGATGGTTTCGGGTGACTTTGTTCCGTAAGGAACGCGAGCCGTATCGCCGAAATAAACAATGGGTTCTTCGGGATAGAGCTCTGCCAGGTGGCGCACAACAGTCAAACCACCCACGCCCGAGTCAAAGACGCCGATTGGATTAAGGGTCGGATTCATCCCTTCAGTCATACCAGAAATGTGGTATTTTAATAAGCAATGGCTACACTCAGACATTCGAGCTCTGCAATTCCGCTCAGTGAAACAAACGGCACTGTGGCCGAAGTTTTACCGCAGTTTTGTCGGGTGAAAGTCGATGGCACGTCGGATCTCCCTTTGTGCACGTACCGTCGAGCTCAAGTCTACAATCGCAAAGAAGAAGCGCGTGACGTGCGAGAACGCGCACCGGTGGGTGTGGGCGATCGTGTAAAGGTTCAAGTGTTCGGAAGTAAAGACGGCGTCGTAGAAGGGGTTGCTGAGCGTCGTAATCAGCTCACACGGCTTGCTCCAGGGCGCGATGGTGTGGTTGTGCATGTGATTGCAACGAATGTCGATCAGGTGGTCATTGTGGCAGCAGTACGCAATCCTGAGTTTTCTCCTGGACTCGTGGATCGCTTCTGGGTCGCCGCACAGGCAGCGGGTATTCCAGCGCTCTTGGTGATTAATAAAGCAGATCTCTTAGAAGAAGCCACTACCGCAAGACCTTGGCAAATTTATCAAGATCTCGGAGCTCGAATTATTGAAGTGAGTGCAAAACACGGAGCACACATTGATGAGCTTCGCGCACTGCTTGACGGCAAACTTTCTGTTTTTTGTGGTCTCTCTGGCGTGGGTAAAACCTCACTTTTGAAAACATTATTGCAAAAGGAAGTGGGCCGAGTGGGTGCGCTGAACGAAGTGACCGGCCGAGGCAAGCACACCACCACGAGTTCGGTTTTATTGGAAGGGCCCGGGGGCTTACGATTGATTGATACACCTGGGGTAAAAGAATTTGCTCCGACGAACATTGATCCAAAAACGCTCGCTTCTTATTTTCCAGACCTCGAAGCAGCAGGCTGTCAAATTGGCGGTTGCATGCACGGAAACGAACCGGGTTGCCAGGCTAAAGCGTTGCCCAGGTACCAGAGCTACATTCAGATTTTAGAATCACTGCAAGAAGAGCACGATAGAAACGACCCCAAAAAAGGTGGGTCTAAAGGCAAATCTCACAAGCAGGCTAAGCCCTATCGTAAATCTCTTTCGCGATGATCATGCGTTGAATCTGGCTCGTGCCTTCGTAAATCTGATAAATCTTGGCGTCACGCATGAGTTTTTCAACAGGGTATTCTTTTGAATAACCGTATCCGCCGAAAACCTGCACAGCGTCTGTTGTGACTTTCATGCACATGTCTGCCGCGAATGCTTTAGCGTAGGCTGCAAACTTTGTGTTTCTTTCACCCTTGTCGATGATCCAAGCGGCTTTGTGAACGAGCAATCGAGCGGCTTCAATGTCTTTTGCCATGTCAGCGATCATAAAGCTCACAGCTTGATGTTTAGCGATTGGAACACCGAAGGTTTGTCGCGTGAGTGAGTATTGTACGGCCTCGTCCATCGCGCGTCGGGCAACGCCAACCGCTGCTGAGGCAACCAGTGGACGAGTGTGATCAAAGGCGGCCATGGCGATTTTGAATCCGTCGCCTTCTTTACCGAGTCTGTATTTTTCAGGCACTTTCACACCTTCAAAGACGATACCGCGGGTGTCGCTTGCGCGTTGGCCCATGTTCATTTCTTTTTTGCCGACTTTGATTCCGGGTAAGTCGGCGGGTACGACAAATCCCGACATACCTTTGTGTTTAGCGGCAGGGTCAGTGTAGGCCAAGACAAAGAACCAGCTTGCGACGCTCGCATTAGTGATCCACATCTTTGAGCCATCGATCACGTAGTCGCCACCCACTTTTTTAGCCTGAGTACGAATGCCACTGACGTCAGAGCCCGCGCCGGGTTCAGTCACGCAATATGCGGCTTTGAGGGGTTGGCTGGTCAGCATTCCTAAAAACTGTTTTTTCTGTTCATCATTGCCGGCCACAATCACAGGAGCTGCTGCGAGGTTATTCGCTTCAATCGCAGTTGAGATGCCTGAGCAACCATAGGCGATTTCTTCGCTGATCAGACAGCCATCCAGCGTGCCCAAGCCCGGGCCGCCGTATTCAACCGGAACATGGCTGTTCATGAGGCCGAGTTCCCATGCTTTTTTTGAAATCGCGGTAGGGTATTCACCCGTTTCGTCATGGTGAGCAGCCTTTGGAATGATCTCGTCTTTTACGAATTTACGGGTCATCTCGATGAGCTGTTTTTGTTCGTCTGAGAAATCGAAATTCAACATGGGGTTCTCCTTGTGATAAGCATGAGTTTAACATGCTGACTTGGGTGTGGAAATGTTTCAAGCACGTACTCTTTCTGTTCGATGCAGAATCGGTGCATCATTTCACGGTACGCGTGCTTCGATGGTGTGCGCGAAAAAGACCCAGCGTTTTAGTTCAGATCAGCGCCAGTAAAGACAGCAGCAAAGATAGAAATTTGACGGCTTCAGGCACTCGAGTGTGGAACATGCCGTTTTTGAATCCCATCGGGCTTGCCGCTGGTTTTGATAAAGACGCTGAGCTGCTTGAAGCGATTTCTAAAATGGGTTTTGGTTTCGCTGAAATCGGCACAGTAACCCCCAGGCCTCAGCCCGGAAATCCGCGTCCTCGCTTGTTTAGAGATACGGCTCGTGAATCCCTTTTTAATCGTATGGGTTTTAATTCCAAAGGCGCTCAAGTTGTGGCTGAAAATTTCAGACGAGCGAAGCCCGGTTTGCCCAAAGACTTCAGAGTCGGTGTAAATGTGGGAAAGAACAAAGAGACCTCACTTGATTCTGCGGCCTCTGATTATGTTGCCGCTTTGAAGCCTTTTCAGGGGCTTCCTGACTATGTCGTGGTGAATGTGAGTTCTCCGAACACTCCGGGTCTACGTGAACTACAATCGGCAGAAAAGATTCGCCCCATTCTTGAACAGACTCGAAATGAACTCGAGCGTTGGCCTTCGAGGCCACCTCTGCTGTTGAAGATTGCGCCAGAGCTGAGCCTTGAAGATTTAAAAGATTTGGTACCGAAAGCTGAGAACTGGGGTGTGGAAGGCTGGATTGTGACCAATACACTGGGCGGTCTGTGGAGAGATGGCATTGCAGGCGGATGGAGCGGTGCGGTGTTAACTGAAGCTTCTCGATCTTTATTAACGACTTTAAGGCCGCTCACTCGCAATCCCATCATCTCAGTGGGGGGGATTTTAGACACTGAAGAGGCTCATGAGCGAGTTAAGCAAGGAGCCAGTCTTGTGCAGGTATATACGGGGTGGATCTATAAAGGACCCGCATTTGCGGCACAGCTTGCTCGGTCATTCTCCGCAAAAGCTTGACACTCCATCTCATAGATCTTTACCCTTAAGAGAAGTGAGAACTCAAACCGGGCTATTTCTGATTCTTCTCTCGCTCTCTTTAGTTTGCGTTCCTCGCGCATTCGCAGCGCAGAACGCAAGGGTCATGATCGATACGGTAGAAATTCGCGCAACTCCTGATGAAGCAGCAAATTCTCTCGGTCAGCTCAAAAAAGATGATGTGGTTCGTGTGAGTAGTAAAAGTAAAGGGGGCTGGTTTAAAGTTTTAGTTCCTGGAACACAAAACTCACCTCAATATGGCTGGGTTCATGCGGATGGTTTGCTTCCCAAAGATTTAGCTGACGATCAAAAAGCCGGCCATATTCAAACCGGCAAAACAAAATATCAGGAAGAAGAATTAGAACAGGGAACTCGAACGTGGTCGCTCAGCGCACTCGCTTATGTCACATCTTATAACCCTCACGACATTCAGGGACTCGCTGGTTTCTCGAGTACAGTTGTGAGTTCAGTGGGGCCCGCATTAGAACTCGGCTTGAATCCCAGTGAAGGAATGGGTTTTGCGCTTCACTATCATTACTTTTCAACGTCAGCGAGTGGAACAGCGTCTCAATCTTACTCACTCACCACTCATTTCTTGGATTTTATTGCAGAATTATATCCTTTGAGTCAGGAATACATGCGATTAGCGATCGGAATTGGAATCACAGCCGCCGCGTCGAGCTCTTCGGTCAATCGATTGGATCCACAAGGGGGTCCAAATATTCAAGGCAGTCAGTCTTGGGTTTCAGCAGGCGCATTGTTTCGTTTGGCGTATCGACAGTACTTAGCCTATCGATTTGGATTAGTTGTAGATGGTGGCTATCGTTATTTGAATGATCGACAAATTCCACTCGCCAAATCAACGCCCGCATTACAGCTCAGTGGATTTTTCTTTGAAGGCGGGATCTTTCTCGAGTTTTGATTAAAATCGAGGCTTTTTCAGGTCTTTTTAATTTTTTTTCAAACACCAGAAACACAACAGCCCTGAGTGGTTGCCACCCAGGGCTGTAGACATTTTAAAAATGTCGAAGAAGTTACTTCTTCTTCTTCTTAGTTGCTTTTTTCTTTGTAGCTTTCTTTTTCGTAGCTTTCTTTTTCTTAGCCATTTTTCTACTCTCCTGTTTTGGTCGCGCGTTTTGCGCTCACCATTTAATTGAGCAGCAGTAAAGCTGCCCCGAATAAGTCAGATGTTACATTTATTGGCGCGAAGATCAAGCAGAGAGTTTAACTCGGATGCTTTTTTTCTTGCGATCGAACTGTTTCAACATTCAAAGTTCAAGAGTCGATCAAGGATAAGAGAGACTCGGATCACCCGAAGTTCTCGGATTTGGGCAAACTGCAGGATTGCCACTGCTGTCTACGCAGTGTTGGTGTTTGAAGTAAACCACTTGAACATTTGCGCAAAAATTACTCCACGGAGTTTTATTTAACCCAGCAGAAAGTGTTCCCATGGTTGCACCTGTTCCACTTGCAACGTTGACGCTGCTGTTAAATGAAGTTCCGAGCGCATAAATCTGACTGCCGATCGCAGCAATAAAGCCACTTGGAGCTGGAGTGAGACAAGATTTGGTTTCAGCTATTTGATTTGCATTACAAGTCGCCGCAGCTGATGTGTAAGCATTATTACATGCGAGCACATCAGCAGAAGTCACTGCTAATGCTAAGCAATTGGTTTTATCGGTTTGCGCGCTCAGTAAGCATGTTCCGATACAGCCAGAAACAGGCTGAGATAGAATGCTTGAAAGATTATTTGGATTTGTATCTGGATTAGCGGTGACCGGCTGATATCCGTAACCCGCAAGAATTCCGCCGCTGATGTCATAGGTTGTATTGCCATCATTGCTGCAGCTGTCAAAAAAACCTGAATTCAATTGCTGAAAGTATGATCCTGGAACGGCTTGAAAAGAAATCCAGTCACCTGACATGACGGAGATCGAGTCGGTGAGGGGCTGATTCGTGCTTACTGAGCCAGAACCTGAAGCGCTAATTGTATTCGCTCCATAGACACCTGGAAAACCACTTGCTGAAGGAAAGGCTCCGTTATTACCGAGTGAAAGTACTTGCGCATTGTTTGGAACAACGTCTGTAGTACAGCGTGTAAGCCCATTCGGTGTGACGTCTGCAACTCCACCAAAACATGTAAAAGGCCCTGTGTATGGATTTACGCTTGTAACCGAGGCAGACCCGCCAGCGGTGCTGCTCGTGTCATCTGTTTTGCCGCAACCTGCGAACAAAATCAGAACTGAGGCCAATAGGCCGAAAGAAAGAAATTTTTTATATTGAACCTTCATAACTACTCCTCTGCTACTTGCACTGACGAACTCTTCTGAGTTCGCAATACCGCTTCTACGAGAAACTCTCTGTAAGGATGTACTTCACGAAACATGCCAGCCTGATTCGAGCTGAAGTCGAATAAGCAGGGAGTCTCAGCTGGCGGGGTGTAAAAAGTTTGGACACCTGGCTAAGATAGCAAGCGTCAGGGCGATCGCACTTTTCAGATATTTACCGTTAGTTTTTTGCGAGTTTTTTAGCGACTTCATCAGCAATGTGGCTTGCTTTAAACCCCAGCTGATCAAAAATCACGTTTGCGGGTGCACTTGCGCCAAAGCGATTGATCCCAAAAGAGAGGCCCTGATCGCCCACATAACGTGACCAACCGAAGGTGACACCGGCTTCAATAGAAGCTTTGAGCGCTTGTGCCGGTAAAACAAGGGAACGGTAACTCTCAGGTTGTTTCTCAAAGAGTTCCCAGCTCGGCATTGAAACGACTCGAGTCGCAACACCCCGTTTTTCGAGTTCGGTCTGAGTTTGAAGAGCGAGTGGAACTTCTGAGCCGGTTGCAATCAATACGGCTTGAGGTGCTTTCGAAGTCGCATCTTTTAAAATGTAAGCTCCGCGTGCGGTCTCACTCGCAGGAGCAAGCGTGGTGCGGTCGAGTGCTGCCCATTTCTGACGTGAAAGAACGAGTGCGACAGGCCCGTCTGTGCGAGTCAGAGCCAATCGCCAAGCTTCTGTGGTTTCATTCGCATCACCCGGTCGTAAGACCCAGAGGTTTGGAATCGCGCGCAGTGAAGCAAGGTGTTCAACGGGTTGATGGGTTGGGCCGTCTTCGCCTAATCCGATCGAGTCGTGGGTAAAAACATAAATGACGGGTAGGTGATTCATCGCCGCCAATCGAATGGCTGGCCGCATATAATCTGCGAAACAGAAAAAAGTCGCCGTGAAGTTGCGAACGCCTCCATGATAGGCAATGCCATTAGCGATCGAAGCCATGGCGTGCTCTCTTACGCCGTAGTGAATGTTTCGGCCTCTGCCGGTTTGACCGTCGAATGAACCTTGGTCTTTAAGAAAAGTATTCGTGGAACACGAGAGATCGGCATCGCCTCCAATCAGCAAAGGAAGCGTTGTCGCTATCGCATTCATTACTTTGCCCGAGGCTTCACGAGTGGCGAGAGATTCGCCGGCTTTGAAACTGGGTAGGGCGCTTTGCCAGTTTTTTGGAAGTTCACCGGCTTGAGCCTCTTTCCAGGCTTGAGCAAGATCGGGATAAGCTTTTGTGTAAGCTTCAAACTTTTCGTTCCACGTTTTTTCAGATTTCGAGCCCTGGTCGATCTGATCTTTGAATCGGTGCTGAGCTTCTTCAGGAATGTAGAAAGATTTCTCAGGATCCCATCCGAGAGCTTTTTTGGTGAGCTTCACTTCATCAGGTCCAAGCGGCGAGCCATGTGCAGATGCGGTGCCTTGTTTGCCCGGTGAGCCAAAACCAATGATGGTTTTAACGATGATGATCGATGGCTTTGAAGTTTCTTTTTTAGCTGCAGTGAGTGCTTCATCGAGTGAAACCAAATCTGTATTGCCATTTTTAACGGTGAGCACTTGCCAGCCATAGGCTTCATAGCGCTTGGCGAGGTCTTCAGTAAAAGTAATGTCAGCACGTCCGTCGAGTGTGATGTCGTTTGAGTCGTAAAGATAAATGAGTTTGCCGAGCTTGAGATGGCCCGCGAGCGAAGCCGCTTCGGCTGAAAGGCCTTCCATCAAATCACCGTCAGAGACGAGTGCATAGGTGTGGTGATCGACAATCATGTGCCCCGGGCGATTGAATGCATTCGCGAGAGCGCGTTCAGCAATCGCCATGCCGACTGCATTGGCGGTGCCTTGTCCGAGAGGTCCCGTTGTTGCTTCAACACCCGGTGTGAGGTGGTATTCTGGATGTCCTGGAGTCAGGCTGCCCCATTGTCGAAAATTTTTGAGTTCATCGAGGCTGAGATTGTAACCACTCAGATGAAGCAGACTGTAGAGCAACATACTTCCATGGCCCGCAGAAAGAACGAATCGATCGCGATCTGCCCATTTCGGATTTCTCGGATTGTGTTTGAGGTGCTTCTGCCAAAGTACGTACGCCATCGGTGCAGCACCGAGCGGCAGTCCCGGATGACCCGAGTTTGCTTTCTGAACGCAATCAATTGAAAGGGTTCGAATGGTGTTGATGCAGAGTTCGTCTATTCTATCGAAACCGACTCTATCGAAGCCACGATCAATTGTTGCCATGGCCTACGTTTAACTGAGTTGAAGCTCTGTTTCCAGCGCTTTACTCCAACGCTCAAACAGAGCCATTTCGAGCCGCTGACTCTCTGCGGCAAGCGTGCTCCAGTTTGCACCAAAGAGGTCTTTCATCATCGCAGTCATTTCGTTCAAGTGCCCCGCCTCTTCTTGCACGATTGTTTTTAGTGAGATGGGGATTTGCTTCTCTTCTAGAATTCGTTGATAAAGCGGATAAATGGCCTCTGCGCGCTTTTCGATGGCGTAGGTGATCAATAAGTAGGCTGCGTAGCGTAGAGAGGCTCCTGAGAGCTTTAAACACTGTTTTAAATGCTTGCAGATCTGAACTTCGAGCTGATCGAGGTAGCGGCGACTCAAACGCGGCGCTAAGAGTGATTTTTTTTCGTAAGTTGAACATCTTTCAAGAGCACCTAAGCGTTGCAGCTGACTTTTGAAGAAGAGCGCATGCCGTGCTTCTTCTGCCGCATGCTTTAAAACTTCGAGAGAGACTTTGCGCGGATCTTCGGAAGCCGAAATTTTTCTCGCGCCCGTATTTTCCATCAAAGAAAGAGTGTTCAGCCATCGGGCATGTGTTTCAGGTGAAGCAGTCACTTCGTTTAAAACGCGTTCAAACATTGCTCCATTGATCTACCGTGTAGATTACAAGGATGCGAGTAAGAAACGAAATGGAGTGAGCACCATCACGTTTGCTGCCTGTGCGAGAGCTTTAAGTACTTTATACGCGTTCAATCGACCATTTGAGGCAACTTTTCCTTGTAGAGCAGGAATCACATCTGAGTTTGCCATAATCTGCGCTTGCACTTGTGCAGGCGTTAAACCGGGATGTGCTGCAAGAACGAGTGCTGCAACTCCTGAAACCATCGGAGTCGCCATCGATGTTCCGCTCAGTGAGCCATATTGATTATTAATGATGGTCGAGATGATTTGTTCGCCAGGTGCGCCGATGTGCACTTTGGTTGCACTGTAATTTGAGAAACTGCTCATAGAATCTGAGCAGTTTGTTGAAGCAACTGAAAATACATTGTCGTTATTCGCTGGATATGAGGCCGTTGTATCGTTATTTGCGCCGTCATTGCCTGCTGCGACGACCACGAGCACGCCCGCTGCGCGAGCATCATTGATCGCTTGCTGAAGCGCATCTGAAGGGTCTGTTCCGCCCCAGCTTGCGTTGATGACTTTGGCACCTTGTTTAATGGCGTAGTAGATTCCCTTCACAGCGTTTGAAGTATCTCCTGAACCTGTGGAGTCTAAAAATTTCAGAGCCATCAAGCGCACCTTGGGTGAAACACCGGCTCCGCCCACACTATTGTTTGCAACAGCACCGATAATTCCGGCAACGTGAGTGCCGTGGCCGTATTGGTCGTCAGAGATGACTTGGTTTGAGTTGTTGATGAAGTTCCAACCATAGACATCGTCGATGAATCCATTGCCATCATCGTCGATCCCATTGTTCGGAATTTCTTTTGAGTTCTTCCACATGTTGGCACTGAGGTCTTCGTGGTTGTAATCAATGCCAGTATCAACCACAGCGACGGTGATATTTTCACTACCTTGGGTGATGTCCCATGCGGCTGAAGATTGTAGGGCTTGATGTTGCCACTGACGGCTGAACATCACGTCGTTCGGTGTGAATGTGGCGTAAACTTTTGAGTCAGCTTCTACGAGTTTAACGGCTGGATTGAGTTTCAAGTCAGCGGCGTACCGTTCAGCGTCGTCTGCATTCTCGAAACGAATGGAGTAGAGGTCTTCAGTGATCAGTTCAAGTTCAATACTGTTGGGCAATTGCTGAGTGAGATTTTTTTCTTTTACGGCTCGCGAACTTACGACGCCATTTTGTTCTTTCTTCAGTCGAACGAGAAGTTTTGTAGGGCGTTCAGATTGAACCTGAAGTGCGCTGCTATTAATGACTCCGGTCGAAGGAACGATGGCTTCGTTCAGTTGCTTGCTGAATTGAGCAACGGTTCCACAGAAATCGGTGCCGCCTGTGTTGTTGCCGTTACAGCCTGCCAAGACTGAGGCGAGACCGAATGTAAGTAAAAACGATGAAATCTGAGTTCGATTGAACGACATAATACTTTTACCTCTCAAGACTCAGATCGGTAAGATTTGCCGTGTTCTATAGAATGACGCGAACAGTTACGCGGCTCTTCGCGGCGTTTTTAGCGGTCTTCATTATAGTGGTGGGGGGTTCAGGTTGAGAGCCATGAAGGGGGGGCGTCATGGTGACTGAGCAGAGTTGAAAGCGTAGTCCGATTTTTAGACTTTTCAACTTCGCCGGAAAACGTGAAATGCGGAGTCAGGTATTTTGCTGGAATAAGAAGTCAGTAAGATTTCGAGTGTTGGGAGGTTGTTTAAGTAGGGCTTGATGACCGACTAGAGGGATTTGTTCTTTTCGTCCCACTTTTTGGTAGGCTCCCAAAGTTCGACCTTGTTGCCATCAGGGTCAATGATCCAAGCGAATTTTCCTTGTTCATCGATTTCTGGGCCTTTCGAAATCTCAATCCCATCCGCTTTAAGCTGCCGAATCATTTCATTCAAATTGTCGACACGATAGTTAATCATGAAACTAGAGGTGCTCGGACTAAACCAGTCGCTGTCTTTGCCGTGCAGATTCCAAACTGTAACGCCTTTGTCTTCTGCTGGATCGTTAGGCCATCTAAGAATAGCGCCGCCCCATTGTTCAAGAGGCATTCCAAGATGCTTTTGGTACCACGCTGCCAACTCCTTGGGATCACTTTTGGTCTTTAGAAACACCCCACCAATTCCAGTAATTCTTGCCATTGTCTTCAATCTCCCCAGATCGTCATTTCGTTTCCATCGGGATCTCGATAGTGCGCAAAATGCCCGAAAGCGGGTGGATCGATCTTATACGGTTTCAACCCTTGGTTCTCAAGCTTGGAAACATAGCCATTGTAATCATTCACATGAAAAACAAGTGAGATGCTCTTTGAACTTTTTTTACGGGCATGTGGCGGCTTGGGATGGATACCAATATAAGGTGTGCTGCCTTTTAAGGTGCCAAAGTAAACGCCAACCTTATCGTCAAACTGAATGTCGAATCCAAATTTCTCATACCATTCGGCAAGAACTTTCATGTCTTGAGAGGTATAAATGGTGAAGGCGCCGACGCTTTGAATGGTTGGCGGCACCGAGTCAGCTAATCCGGAAGCACAGAACAGCAAAGAAGCAAAAATAATCTTCAACATGAGACATCCCCCTAAAAGATGTTATTAGGCTATCGAGCATTGAATTCTGCGGTCAACAACAAAATCTTTAAACCCCCAAGCGTTCATCAACGCGCAGGCTTCATAAAGTCTTTTGGTAGAGCGCCATAAATGAATTCATTAATGGCTACTCCGTTCACTAAGAAGTGCTCTCTCAAAAGCCCTTCTTTTTGATATCCGGTCTTTTCAAGAACCCTTTGAGACGAAAAGTTTTTCTCATGAACAAAGGCGATGAGTTTTCGCAGTGGAGTTTGAGCAAAGACTTCTTGGGTGAATGTGCTT
>Ga0206960_1136_pt1 | contig 15934 bp, 17 predicted proteins | sample Alteio_BWOrgHeat_29_FD_153255 | JGI IMG/M metagenome (GOLD analysis project Ga0206960, IMG submission 153255) | Enriched cells from forest soil in Barre Woods Harvard Forest LTER site, Petersham, Massachusetts, United States -... | ecosystem: Environmental > Terrestrial > Soil > Temperate forest >... | reverse complement strand
ACCAACAACATCGTGATTCAAGGAGACCGAGCCAGCGCCATGGCGCACTCGGTGTTCATGGTGAACCTGACTTCGAGGGGAACTTACACGGTTGTTGCGGCGACTGTCACCGATTCGGAAAATCAAGGCTTCATGACCAATGGCCAAGTGTTCACGGTAATCTTTATGAACAATTCAGGTGGGGACATTGGAACGTTAATTTTCAGGTCTGAATTTGTGATCGAGTCCCCGGCACCAGTATTGCCACCGCCAGGGAGGCGCTTCGCGATGACTTTCGTCTGGAACGGCGCGTCTGCTCGCGAGCTAATGCGGCAGCACGATCAGAATCCGACATGGGTCTCCAAGACTTCCAGTGCTGTCCTGTCGCCTGGGGAGCGGCGCATCGCGGCGGACGCCAGCAGCGGAAACGTCACGATTACTCTTCCGCAGCCCAATATGGCCCAAATGGGAGCTCGGCTCTTGGTCAAGAAGATGACAGCGGGTAACACGGTGACGATCAATTCAATCGGTGGCTCCACGATCGATGGCGCGCCGTCATACGCACTTAAGGCCCAATGGGCAGTCGTAGAACTAGAGAGCGACGGCTTACAGTGGCTGACCATATGAGCTCTGCTCGGCAGGTGGCGCTAGAGCAATGATTGTCTGGCTAGTAACGGTCGCCGAGACCATGCCGGCGATAGAGATAAGCGACCGAAAGATGCGAACGGCGCTGCTGGGGGAAGCCTTGTCCGGTCGGGGGCACGGGATCGTTTGGTGGAACTCGACGATAAATCATCGGCACAAGAGGAAGTATTTCGATCGCGACACCGATATCGAGTGGAAACCCGGCATTGTAGTCCGCTTTATCGATGGCCCCCTTTACCATCGCAACATTTCTCCAATGAGATATCTGAACCACCTCATTGTCGCCTATCGTTTCTTAAAACGAATCCGGCGGATCGCGCCGCCAGATATCATTTACTGTTCGTTGCCAACTCCGGAACTGGCGGCGGTGGCAGCATGGTACGGGCGTAAGGTCGGCAGGCCGGTGGTGATCGACGTTCGCGATCTCTGGCCAGACGAGTTCACTGCCCGCGCTTCCTCCAGAGCAATGCGTCGCATCCTGTCAGTGGCGACTGCGCCGATGCTTTGGGCAACAAAGTTCGCCTTGCGCAACTCAGATGGAATAACCGCCATCTCGCCAAGCTATCTGGCATGGGCTCAGTCAAAGGCGAGAAGAGGCACCCGTCCGTACGACCGAATATTCTATCTGGGATATCCGAAGCTCGGTCCAGTGGACGCAGAGTCTCGCGAGGTTCGGCAAGGCTTGATTGATCTGGGAGTCACGCCAGAGCGCAGGATTTTTCTCTTCGTCGGCACATTTACCCAGGGTATCGACGTCGAGGTGCTGGTGTCTGCCGCCAGAATCCTGGCAGGAAAGTGCCGAGACGACATTCAGGTAGTGATTGCGGGTGAAGGTGAACGAAAGGATTGGCTTCTCGAGCATAAGCGAGGTCTGGCTAATTTGATCTATGTCGGCTGGCAGTCTCGCGAGGGGATAGAAGAGCTTCTTCGTTTGGCGTGGGTTGGCTTGGGCGCCTATCGGAGCCATTCGAATGTTTCTCTAGGAAACAAGATCTTCGAATATGCTAGTGGAACTCTGCCGATCATCATTTCGCTGGAAGGCGATGCACGCCAATTGATCGAGACGAATGATATGGGTTGCCATGTCCCGGCTGAGGATGCGCTGTCGTTGGCTGACGCAATTGAACGTTATGCCGACGATATCGCGCTTCGAACCCGGCAATCGGAGAATGCGGCCAGATTCTTTGCCGCTCATTGCGACGCCGAAGTGATTTACCCAGAGCTGGCAAATTTCCTTGAACGGCTCGCTGCTCGGCCTTCGGTAGGATCGTGACGTGGTTAAGGAGATTGTCGACCGCAGCGCCGCGTTCGTTGCCTTGGTCTTGCTTGCGCCCTTGTTCCTGGTCTTTTGCATTCTGGTCTGGCGCCAGGACGGACGATCGTCTTTCTATGTCGCCGATCGCGTGGCGCGGGGCGGAGGGACGTTCCGTATGGTGAAGATCAGATCGATGATCGCCAATGCCGATCGGCTGGGTGCGTCTTCGACCGCTGGAGACGATGCTCGTGTCACGGCCGTTGGGCGCTTTATTCGCCGCTGGAAGATCGACGAGCTGAGCCAGCTTTGGAACGTGCTCAAAGGCGACATGAGCCTGGTGGGGCCGCGCCCGCAGCTCCCTTCGGAAGTTGCCACCTATACGAATGAGGAGCGCAGATTGCTGGCGGCGAAACCCGGCATCACGGACTTCTCCTCGATTGTGTTCGCCGATGAAGGGGAGATCTTGCGAGGTTCGGCGGACCCCGACTTGGCGTATGCGCGACTCATTCGTCCGTGGAAGAGCCGTCTCGGCCTTTTTTATGTCGCGCATCGCAGCTTCAGGGTGGATATTGCATTGATCCTTCTGACACTTCTCCGTATCGTTGCATCCGAACGAGCTTTGCAAGGCGTCAGCCGCCTGCTTGAGAACTTGGGGGCTTCTGCAGATTTGGTGCAATTCGCACGTCGCACGTCGCCTCTCGAAGAGGGGTGGCCTCGTTGACTGGTAAATTGCCTCGCGATGAATAGACGGGGACAGCAGTTGCACTGGCAATCAATCGGCTTGGGGTAGGGACCCGCCGGACATAATCCGGTGAAACCACAGATATGGTCGGAATAGCCAATTCGAAACGCGTCAGGTTGCTGGTGTTTGGCAGCGATATTGCCATGTCGCAGCTGGCGATGGTGATTGCGCTGGTGCTGCGCCACGGCAGCCTCGAGGCGATGGATGCGCGCAGCCTGTTCCTCGGCGGCCTGTTGCCGTTTGGCGCCGCCAGCGCGGCCAGCCTGCTCATCATGCGGACCTATCGCACAAGCTGGCGCCATGCCTCGACCGTCGACCTGATCAACATTTTCTACGCAGTCTCGCTGGCCGTGCTGATCTACCTGCCAATCAGTTTCGTGGTGACCCGCCTCGATCTCATTCCGCGCACGTCGCTCATCCTCGCCTGGATGGTGCTGTTCCTGATGATGGCCGGTTCGCGGGTGGGGTATCGTCTCTATCGCGAACGCGGCCTGTTTTTTTTCCGCCGGCCGATGCTGCCGCATCAGGTGCCTATCCTGGTCCTGGGCGCCGGCGCGGACGCCGAGATCCTGCTGCGCGGCCTGGAAAATTCGTCGGAGTACTATCCGGTGGGCGTGCTCGACGAGGTCGGGCATGGTGGCCTTCTGCGCGGCGTGCCGATCCTAGGGCGGATCGCCGATGTCGAACTCATCGTAGAAGAGTTCGCCGAGGCAGGCGACCGGCCGCGCAAGCTCGTCGTGGTGGGGCGGACGCAGACGGCGGAGACGCTGGATCGGCTGGTCGAGGTTGCTAACCGGCTCGGCTTGGCCGTGGCGCGCGGACCTGATCCCACTCAACTCCGCTCCGGTGCCCAGGATGCAACTGAGCTGCAGCCCATCTCGGTTGAGGATCTCCTCGGGCGGTCGCAGATCGTGCTCGATCCCCGGCCGGTTCAGCGACTGATCGCCGGCAAGCGCGTCTTGGTCACCGGAGCCGGGGGCTCGATCGGCTCTGAAATCGTCCGCCAGGTCTGTGCCCTCGGGCCGGCGGCGCTTTGCCTTGTCGACAATTCGGAGTTCAATCTCTACAAGATCGACGCCGAGGTTGGAGAGCAGAGGCCTGACTTGGCGCGTTTGGCGCGCGTTGTTGATGTACGTCATCGGCATTCGGTTTTTGGGTGCTTTACCTCGTTCAAACCGGATATCGTGTTCCATTCCGCCGCGATGAAGCACGTGCCGTTAGTCGAGGAGAATCCGGTCGAGGGCATTTGGACCAATGCGGTCGGCTCGCGCCATATTTGCGACGCCGCAGCTGCCGTTGGTGCGCAGGAAATGGTGCTGATCTCGACTGATAAGGCGGTCAATCCGGCGAACGTAATGGGCGCGAGCAAACGCTGCGCGGAAAGCTATTGCCAAGCGTTGGCTCTGGCTAGTGCTAGCCGTGGCGGTGGCACTCGCTTCGTGGTCGTCCGCTTCGGCAATGTCCTGGGCTCGACTGGGTCGGTTGTGCCGCTGTTCGAACGCCAGCTCAAGGCCGGCGGGCCTTTGACTGTGACCCATCCTGACATCGAGCGCTACTTCATGACGATCCGTGAGGCGGTGCAGCTCGCGCTGCAGGCTTCCGCACTAGGCCTAGAGCAACCGGAGATGGCGAGCAGGGTGTTCGTTCTCGATATGGGCAAGCCGGTCAAGATTTCCGATTTGGCCCGACAGATGATCCGCCTTGCGGGCTTCGTACCCGATAGAGACATCATGATCCGCTACTCGGGCCTGCGGCCAGGAGAGAAACTTTTCGAAGAACTCTTTCACGCTGGTGAAAAGATTGAAGCGACGACGACGCCTCGCATAAATGTGGCCTCGCCACGCACATCCGGGCTGGAGGAGGTTGGCATGTGTCTTGACGAATTAGAAGCCGCTTGTATTTCAAGAGATGAAACACGGGCCCTTCGCAAATTGCGTGATCTTGTCCCCGAATACCATGCAGGGAATGCGCGGCAAGTTTCGATCTTAGACGGTGAATCAAAGCTGGCGAGCAGTATTCAAGGTTCGCCATGACGGTGTTCAAGCACGTACTCAAAAGATAATCGGCAGCACCCACTGGGAGCCGCGACAGAACCTTGGCATATACTACAACAACGTCATATATCGTCGTCTGATAGGTCGCAATGCAGCGTATTGTCTTGCTTCTATTTGGGCTAGCACTTGCACTCGTGCCGTTGCCACTCGCAAGCAACCGGGATTGGGCATGGTCGCCGCTTGCCGTGATAGTCGGCGTCTCGCTAATCCTTTGCGCAATAGCAATTGTTCGGCAGCCTGAGGTTTACCGCCGGACGCTCGCCAATTCGACGTCACTGTCCGTGCCGATGGTATTGACAGGGATTGTTATCCTGTGGGCGGTGGTGCAGGCATCGGAACTGACGCCTGAAAGCTGGACCAATCCGGTTTCCGTCGCGAGCGTCTTTGGCGTCTCAGCTAAGGTCCAGTCGGTCGCCCTTGATCATGAGGCGGTGTTCACCGGTGTCATGCGACTGCTAGTTAACGCCGGTATATTCCTTATGGCGGCATTGCTCGCTTCCAGCGTCTCCAACGCACGATGGCTGCTAGGCACGATCATCATCGTCGCGGGTCTTACGACTCTGTACGCCATGGTGGCGCTGGTCGTTAACCATCAGTCAGCTCGGACTGGGGTCTGGATTTGGACTCCACACGAGCCATATTTCTCGGGCACCTTTGTAAATCCGAACAACTACGCGACTTACGCGGGAGTGGCGGCTATTGGTGCTCTCTCGCTCGCTTTGCGTCCTAGGCGATTCTTTGACTCGCAGGAGAGTGTGCGGCAGCGCTGGCGTCGCCGATTGGCAGCTTTCACCGGCATGGGCGGGTTCTGGTTGGCGGTTGCGCTGATCCTGATGGCTGGCGTTTTGTTCTCGGAATCACGAGCTGGCTGGTTAAGCCTTGTCCTTGCTTTGACGATAATGGCCGCGCTCTACAGCCGTGGCGCGATGCGAGCCGTCTGGATACTCGTAACGCCGCTATCGCTTGCCGGTTTGGCGCTCTTGCTTCCCGGTGGCGCGGGTCTAGTGGCGCGCATGACGTCGCTGCTGACCCAAGGCGATGGGTCACCCGAGACTCAATCACGCGAGGCTCTTTACACAATGACGGCGCAAGCGATTGGCCAGAACCCCCTGACCGGATGGGGACTCAATTACTTCCAGTACTTGTATCCAGTGTTCCAGCCGCCCAACTTGCCCGGGGCCTACGACAAAGCTCACAACACCTACTTGGAATTGGCCTTTGATCTTGGCTTGCCTGCCGCCGGAGCGCTGTTGGTTGCCATTCTTTGGATTGTGGGGCAATGCGGCGTTGGCTTCTTTCGGCGAGGTCGCGATGCGGAGTTGGCAGGGGCCGGTGTTCTGACGGGGGCCTTGGCGGGATTTCACGCCTTGTTCGATTTCAGTCTCCAAATTCCCGCTATGGCCGCTACTTTTTTTGCGATTCTTGGTATCGCCTGGGCGCAATCATGGCCCACTGTGGAGCGGCACTCTTCCCTGCAAAAATGAAAATCAGGCCACAACTCTTCAGCTTCCCCCGAGGAGTTGTGATGTACTTGCAACAGTACTATATCCGGGCGATATCGTGACATGTACCGGACGCTTTTCTAACGGGTCGGCAATGTTACTTGTGTTCTTGGCCAGCCGGTGTTGCGAGATGAACGCTCGGCGATCGGTCAAGGATAGACTGGGTGAAGACAAGCGTGGATACCATCACTGACCCAAAAACAACGCCAGCCTTCGAAACGGGCCCGCGCCCGTTGCCGAGGATGCGAACCGACGTTCGCGAACTGCTGCGAATGCTCAACCGGCGAAAGTGGCATCTCGCCGGCGTGACGGCTTTGGTTTGTGCATTTGCGGCCATTGTGCTCATGCAGTTGACGCCGCAATACCGGGCCACCGCGTTGGTCATGATCGATTCGCGCAAAGCTAAGGTAACGAACACGCCGGACGTATTGAGTGGGATTACTACCGAAATCGCCGCCATCCAGAGCGAGATCGAGGTGCTGAAGTCGTCGAGTCTCCTCGGACGCGTGGTGGACAAGCGGTCTCTTGACCGCGATCCGGAGTACGGAGCCGCACCGCCATCGCTCTTATCCCAAGTCATTGGCCAAGTGCGTACTGTCTATAGTGGGTGGTTCAACACGGAGGCTTCTCGCGCGCATAGCGCGTCGCCGGATGATGCCGCCAAGCTTAGGGCAATAGCCATACTTAGTCGCAACGTTGCCGTGACAGTGAGAAACCGATCATTCGTTATCGCTGTTTCGCTTGAGTCGGCAGTACCGGCGAGAGCCAAGGAGCTGGTCGACACCATCACCGACTTCTACCTGGTCGATCAGCTACAGGCGAAACTCGATGCCAACAAGCGCGCCACCGAATTCTTCAACGAGCGGCTCGACGAACTTAAGCAGTCCGTCTCCAAGGCTGAAAGCGCCGCCGCGAGCTTCCGCGAGAAGTCCGGCCTGACGATCGGCAAGGACTCGACGATCGCGTCGCAATCGCTGTCGGAGCTGAATTCGCAGCTCGTCCAGGCGCGTACGCAGCGTGCCGAAAAGGAATCACGGCTCGTGGCGTTGCAGCAGGCGGCGCGCAATCCAGCAACTTTAGGCGGCATCACGGAAGTGCTGGCCAACCCTCTAATCTCCTCGCTGAGGGCGCAGGAGGCCGAGGTGGCACGGCGCATCGGAGACCTCAACCAGCGCTATGGCGAGAGCCATCCGCGCCTGTTGCAGGCGCGCGCCGAGCAGGGCCAGATCCAAGGTCGCATCGGCGCCGAGGTGGCCAAGATCATCTCGAGCGTACAGGGTGACGCCGAGGCAGCGAAATCCAAGGAAACCGAGCTGCAGGCGCAGGTCGACAGCCTCGAGAAGAAGGCCGGTGGCTTGGGACAGAACGAAGTGCAGCTCCGACAGTTCGAGCGCGAGGCGCAGTCGACCCGTGCCGTGTACGAGGACTTCCTCAAGCGCTCCAAGGAGATCCGCGAGCAGCAGGATATCCAGCAGCCTGACGCACGGGTTCTGTCGCCTGCAGACCTGCCGACGGTGCCGGCTTTTCCACGATACGGCTTGACCATGGCCGCTGCGTTGGTCCTCGGCCTTGCGATGGGGGTTGGCGTCGTGTTGCTTCTCGAGCGTCTTGACGGTGGTTTCCGCATGGGCGAGCAGGTTGAGCGCATGACCGGCCGCGCCATGGTCGGCATGATCCCGTCTCTCTCTCGCACGATGCTCGGCGCGCGCCTGCCGGCATGTTTCGCTATCGAGAAACCTGCTTCGGCATATGGCGAGGCGTTGCGTTCAACCTTTACGGCGATCTCGCTGGGCACGCTCGATCAATCCCCAAAGGTACTTATGGTAACATCGTCGCTGCCGGGAGAAGGCAAATCGACCTTCGTCTGTTCGCTTGCTGCACTCCTCGCGCGGTCCAGTCCGGACAAGAGAATTGTCGTGGTCGATTGCGACTTGCGCCGCTCCTCGGTCTCGAAGGCGCTCGGCCTGCCAGTAGAGGATGATACGATCGACCAATACCTGTCGGGCGCGAAGACCATTGAACAGGTGGTAAAGCGCGACGAGGCAAGTGGCCTTTATTATATTCCGGCTCGCGCCAATACGCCTAACTCCTCCGAGATCCTCGATTCCAAAGCAATGCGGAACTTCGTCAAGGCGCTGTCGGGGATGTTCGATTACGTCTTTCTCGATACGCCACCCGTGATGGCCGTGTCCGATAGCCGCATTACGGCGCAGCTCGCCGACTACATCATTTTCCTGATCCGCTGGGAGCAGACGCCGCGCGAACTGGCGGTGAACGCGTTGCGCCTGTTGCGCGACGTGCGTAAGAATATTGGCGTTGTACTGTCACAGGTCAATGTTCGTCGCCACGCAAGATACGGCTATGGTGACTACGGTTATTATTATTCCAAGTACCGCGACTATTACACAGACTGAGGCGGCACCGCCCCGTCATCGCCTTCATTCGTACTGCATCATTTGCGGCTCCTGGCGAAGTTAAGACCCTATCACCTGTCCGAATAATCGTCGCGATAGGATGCAGCTACTGTTCTCGCGACTGAGTTTCCCTAATTTTGTTGTGGATTCAATTGATTGTGGCCGCCCGACCCGTGAATGTGGGATGAGTGCTGGCCCGGACGTCGGCCAGCTGCCGGAAGTTAAGGTGCTGAAATCGGAGCCAGATTTGTTGCGTGAAGTCTGTTATATTGGTAACTAGCTGCAGGGAGATCAGCCATGCGCCTCTGGATTGGCAAATATTTAGGTCTAGGGTTGGTAGGCCTTATGGCATTCATCGCAATGCCTATGGAGCCTGCCAGAGCACAGACGACTGCCGACATTAACGCTGCAGTAGCGGCTGCGGCGAGCGGCGACTCCACAGCCATCGCCACCTTTATCCAGAAATTCGGCCAGGATGCGGTCGTGAAAATCGGCGATGCTGTGGCAGCAGCTATCAATGCGGGGGGGCCCGGGGTTAACAATCTTTCAACCGCATTGGTCGCGACAGGCGATTCGGGTCTAATCTCGGGCGTTATGGTCGCCAACGGGATGACGCCTGCAGCCCAAAAGGCCATCGCTGGTGCAGTAGTGCAAAGCGGTAATGTGATCTTGATTGCTACGATTCAACAGCAGGTTCAGACGGTAGGGGGCGCTGCTGTAGGTGCTCTATCTACTGCATTGGCGAATTCCCCCTTAGTGATAGCGGTCGTCGCACCTGTCTCGGTGCCACCAATCGTCGTCATTGTGCCAAGTCCTGCACAGACTCTTCCGACTTGCACCGGTAGTTGCAACTAAGGCTTTCAGATATCAATAAAGAAACGGGCCTGGATAATGAACAAGCGTATGAGCTCCCTGCTGGGGGGTATTTCTGCGGGGGCGATGCTTGTGAGCATCGGGCAGGCAGCAATGGCGCAGCAGACACCGGGATCTCCAGGAGCTCCCGCTGTACGGCCCGAACGTCCCGATACACGCTCGCCCGCGACACAGGCTGCGGAAAACTACGATCCCAAAGGCGTGCCGATGGGCTCATTCAAGTTGTTTCCCGAACTCGAGCTGGATGAAGTCTACAACGATAACATCTACGCGACGAACCTCGGCGCCGCCGGCCGGACAGGGAGCTTTATTCAGCTGATCAAGCCGTCGCTGAGTCTCAGGTCAGATTGGAATCAGCACGCGTTGAACTTCTTTGCCAAGGGCAATATCGGACTGTTTTCGGTGTCGAATACGCCTAACTTCACTGACTTCTCGCTCGGCGCCGATGGCCGGTACGATATCCAGCGTGACTGGAACGTATATGGGGGCGGTTCGTTCAGTCACAACCATGAAGACCCGGGCACGCCGAACGCTGCTACCGGCGCCGTTCCGCCCAACTTGTATGACCAGATCGCAGGCAATGTCGGTTACTTCCAAAAATTCAACAGGCTGAGCGTTCGGGCAGATGGGCGGCTCGACAATTACAACTACGTCAACAATTTCACGAGCATAAATGGTTCACTTGCCAGCGGCGCGCGAAACAGGACCGAATGGCGTGAGTCTTTGCGCGCTGGCTACGAAATCGTGGCTGACACCCAAGCTTGGGTCCGTGGCAGCCTAAATCAACGCCGGTATGTGACCCAGCCAGATGCGAGTGGCTTCTTTCGCAACTCGTCGGGTTTCGATGTTGTTGCCGGTCTGCAGATCGACTTTGGCGGCATTACGTCGATTGAGGTATTTGGCGGCTACATGCAACAGGACTACGTCGACGGCAACTTCAAGCAGGTGGCCCAGCCGACCTTTGGCCTGACCGGGTACTGGAATCCGATCCGGGAAGTGTCGGTCCGGCCATTTGTGCAGCGAACCGTAAATGATGCGGGACTTGCCAGTGCGGCTGCCTATGTAAGCACTTCGGGCGGCGTCGACGTGGATTACAAAATCCGGCCGAACGTCAAGCTGATCGCGCACGGCGACTATGCCATCGCGGACTACAGCCTCATTTCGCGCACGACCAACGAGTATGACCAGTATTGGACGTTCCGCGCGTCGGCGATGTATTCGCCGGACAATATCTTCTTCGTCGGTCCGTCGTACCAATACGTGTATAAGACTTCTAACCTACAGAATGCCAACTACGACCAAAGCATTGTGATGCTGCGCCTTGGCGCGCACTTATAGATCGATTCGCCTTGCCAAAGGGAAGGCCGCCGATGTTGAATCGGTGGCCTTTTCTTATGCTTCAATTGATCGCTTGAGGGTTGCGCAATGAGTGCGGGAGTCACAGACGTGGCGCCACGATTTGTATCTATGATATTGGGCGCGCTTGTTGCCGTCTTACTTGTGTTTGGAGGAGCGCCTACAGCTTCCGCACAGACCGGCTACAGGCTCGGGACCGGCGACAAAATCAAGGTGACAGTGTTCGGTGAGGAGGACGCTTCGGGGGAATACGAAGTCGATTCGACGGGATCTATCTCTGTCCGCTTGATTGGGCGTATGCAGGTTAAGGGGCTAAGCGTCGCGGAAATCGAGCAGGCGCTGATCGATCAGTATCGGGGCCGCGGCTACTTCAAGAATCCGCGCATCAGTATTGAACTGATCAATCTGCGGCCGTTTTACATATTGGGAGAAGTTGAGAAGCGCGGCTCCTATCCTTATGTCACTGGATTGACGGTGGCGCAGGCGGTCGCGCTCGCGAATGGATACACCTACCGTGCCTCCCGCACACGGATTACCATCCAGCATGTCGGCGGGAAGGAAGAACCGGCGACCGAAGATACGCCCGTCCTGCCGGGAGACGTCGTTCGGATTCCGGAGAGGTTCTTCTAGGCCTTCCACGCTGACGACGGCATGGTCAAGGATGCCTCATTACGTCGAACTGTTGGAGCTCAATGTGGCGGGAACATGAAGAGTCAAAATGCGGACGCGTCGGGTAGCGGCGCCCATATGAAGTCTAATTCGCGGTCCAGCGCGGCCGAGGGAGGAAAGTCTCGGGGCATACTCATCCAACCGATGTGGCAGCTGCTTGGCGTCGCCGACCCTTGAGAGGATCGTTCCTTGCCCAGTCCCGTCCAAGTGTCGCGACCACTGCACAAGCTGATCGCGCTAGCGCTCTGCGCCAGATTGCCGCCGGGTTTTGTCTGGCGCTCGGCGTGGCATTGCTTGTTCTTGCCGTGCCGCGAACGATCGCGGCTTGGGAAGCCATTCCGGCCGGCTTGCCTCTCGAGAAGGTAAGTGGCGGACAAAGACCGACGACGACCGAACTGCGCGACGGCGTCGGCGCGCTTCGGCGATCGGTGGCGGTAATTGCCTCAGGCCATCGTCTGGTCGAGCTTGGCACGCTTGAATTTCAGCAGACGCTGGAGATGTTGCCCAATAATCCCGCTCGTGGGGCGCTACTGGAGATTTCAGAAGCGGATCTCATCTCTGGGCTGAAAGATAATTCGGCCGATGGCGGGGCCTGGTACCGCCTCGCCCAGGTTCGGCAGTCACGCAACGCGCCGCCAAGGGAGGTCGCGGCCGCGCTTATGCGGTCGCTTGACATGGCACCCAACATGCGCTGGCTTTGGCTAGCGCGCGCGCGGTCGTTTTATGCATATGCGTCCATTCTCCAGGAGGACGAGCTGCTTGCAGTGCGCAGTCAATTCCGAACGATCTGGAGGTCAGACCTGAGTCTTCGCCAGCCGCTGCTGTGGGCGGCCGATGCTCAGGGTAACATGGAGCTGCTCTCGAGTGCTCTCGAGAGAGACGCAGAAGCGAACTCCGAGTTGCAAGCACTACAGCGAGGCACTCCGCCAAAATAGATTGGCGATCTTCAGTCTCTCAGTAGCGGTTCGGACTGATTCCCAAACCGGTTGAGGGACCCGGGATGCCGCTGGGGTTATTGGGATCCGACGACATCCCACTTTGTGCCGGTTGAGGGCGCACGTCACGCGGCCGGTCGGCTTCAGACGATCCGCTAGGTATACCGGCGAGAGGGTCGTTCGGCGTAACATTGTCTGCCTTTTGGCAGGCCCCGAGACCTGTCGCCAAGAAAACAGCGCAGACAGCACAAAGCCTTTTCATCTGAAAAACCGCCGACGTGGGGTATATGTTTTGCCCGACATACGAACTCAGTTGGCTGGGGGACCAGGATTCGAACCTAGACTAACCGGGTCAGAGCCGGTTGTTCTACCGTTAAACTATCCCCCAACAGGCTGGAGGGTGAGGGTTTAGCGGCAGGATTTGAACTTAGCAACTGTCGCCGTGAACAGGTCTCGACTTTCGAATCGGAAATCAAGTTTCAGCCCGATATTTTCCTTTAAATTGCATGTGGAGTGCGGCAACTTTTATATTGCATTTTTGTCCGCGAGCTTTGCAGCTTAAGGGACTGCGATTCGTCGAGGAATAGCGAACAGCCGGATCGCTAATAGCTTGGTCATTTCCGGTGGCGGCATATCGGTGCAAAGCGGCGCCGTCTGTCCGACAACAATGTACAAAGCCGGTAGCGTCGTGGTCGTCGAGTCCGAGGGTGCGACCTACGGAAGGTCCTGTCCATCGGTGGCAGCAAACTGTCTCCGGCGCCGGCGTTGCCTCGTCAACCCTTGTTCAGGGCGTGGACAGCTACCAGTTCCTGCAGTCTGGCGGCAGGCGATCGCCACTGACCCGGAAGAGGGTTCGATGGTCGTCGTCGATTCCGGCGGCGCGATCTCCGGAGCGACCTTGGGCGGCGGCGCGCTGCTCGACGTTAAAGATGGCGGGAATGCAGCCGGTGGGATGATCTCGTTCAACGGTGTCGGCTAACCGGGTGATCGACGACTCGCAGTCGTTCACCGGAACCGTGGCGGACCTGAACCACGGCGCGTTCCTCGACTTCGCGGACCTTGTCGTCACTCGGCGACGACGCTTGCCTATTCCGGCACCGAATTGAGCGGCACACTGACCGTGAGCGACGGCGTTCACGTCGCGCAACTGACGCTGCTGGGCCGTTATGCCGCCAGCGACTTCTCGCTGGCGATTGATGGCGTCCACAGGACGACGGTGACGGCTCCTGCGATCGCCAACCCGTCGCCGACCACCTCGCTTGATGGCGGAAGTGCCACTCCCGATATTCCCACTCTCGTGCCTCTCATATTCCCACTCTCGTGCCTCTCCCAGACCAGCTTGGCGTGTAGGGGTGAGAACGACGCGCGATAATGGCAGCGGCGTTCACCATACCCAAATGAGAAGCGGCGGCGCGAAAAAGTGCGCGATGCTACTGTTGGGTGCGGTAAACGACGGCCGGAGCGGAGGCTTGGTTATCGGGCCAGTAGGTTGGTGTAATCACCAGAGGCGGCGGAACGTATGCGACGTGTACCGAGGCCACTGCTTCGGCCAAGGACACCGTGGCGACGCTCGGCTGCTCATCCCGCTGTTGGTAGGAGGAGCAAGCAGCGGTGCTTAAAAGTACAAGGCCAAAGCTGGCGATGATACGGAATGACATTGGCAGCACCTTTTCTATATTACTGTCAGACCAAACGCCGTCCCCTACCTCAGGTTCCCTCCAGCCTGGCAGCCTCGACCGCTGATGCCGATGGAGTCGAAGCTGTCTGCAAATGCCTGCATCAGGAAGTCAGCGCGTGTCAAAGACCTGGAAGCAGCCTTGGCAAGCGCGTCGGGGCGTTAAAGGCAGTCCCTAAATAACGCCGGCAAGGCACGCTCGCCGTTGTCCGCGGCTATCCGGAACAGGAACGCCGACTCCGCATCCCCCCATGAGAGGGCATCAAGCAGCCCGCGGTCCGTGCCGCCTGGAAGTTGGGGATTCGTCAATCGCTTGAGAACGAGGCCGCTCCCGGAGAATGACCGCGCATCGAGTGACGGCAAGTGAAACATCACCAGCGCGGGGGATCGATCCGTCCGCCCGACATATGTGGCGGTTCCGTCGATCTTTCGTCCGTTTGCCGCGAATTCGGCGGGGAACTCATTCATGATGCGTAACACGGGATGAACTGAATCCTCGAGATCCACGATCGCCATCGCCCGTTGTCCCTGCTCGCAGAAGAGCATGCCGCCGAGCTTATGGCCGCGATCCGTGAAATTGAACGTCGCCACTGTCTTTCCGTTACGCACCTCGACGGCGAACGTCGTCAATCCGGAAGCGTCGAAGACGACCCGCCATTCCTTGCCGAGCGCGGTGGGCACGGCCAGGACATCGTCCTTTGCCGCGACGCTCGAGGCCGCCTGCTGCAACCGCGGATCGATACCCATTTCCTCCAGGTATTTCGCCGTTTCATCGGGGGCGGCGGGGCGGTTCAGGCTGTATCGTGCATCAACCGAGTATGAGCGGCTGACGCCGCCCAGGAAGGCGTAGGCGCAGGCCGACGCGCACACTGGATCCTTGTAGCGATAAATCCTCATCGCCCCCTCGAGGACAATGGACCGCTCGATCAATGTGTTCAGCCGAGCCTTGCGAATGGCCCGACCCAGTTCCATTGCCGCGGGCAAATCTCCTCCCGGCGAATGGAGGTTGAGGTCGCTGGACATCCTCGCCGCATCGGTCGCCATGAAGCGGCCGAACTCCGCCGGCGTGTCCTTGGTGATCGTGCCCGTGGCCTGGAGGAACGCGATCGACTTGCTGATCTGGATGGCCTCGAACTTCATAGGCTGGCGATCATTGGCGGGCAGGTTGCTGTCGGCCGACGGTTTCGCGCAGCCCGCCTTGAACAGGGGCTTGAAGGATCCCGCCGGGCACCCCTCGCCGGTGCCGCCGATCTTCGGTTCCGGCAGGGAAACTGCCGGCTGGATCGACTGGCCTTGGGTAAGGATCGCTTGGAGCGGCGAGCCCGCCGTTTCTCCGAGGACAACCCGTTGCGACGCCACCAGGCCGAAAACCGCCAGGGCGATCCAGAAAACCGCCCTCCACCGGTGGCGCGCCTGCTTCAAAACGGTGTCCTCATGGGGAAAACCTTCGACAGAACGGTTCATATGCGCCTTGGCGCCTTGTGCGACAAGGTCGCCGGGAAGCGCCTATTTGGGACGGATCCGGAGTGCTTTCCGCCCCTGCAGTGCCCGGAGCTCCTCGGGCGTAGGCGGGGGATCGGCGATCACGGCCGCGACAATTTCCATCTCGTCGACGCCAATCGCGGTCTCGGTCAACTGCGTGCGATAGGCCGGGGAGGCCGACCAGATGGTCCGGATCTGGGTCGCGAATCCCGGCAACTCCTCGAGGTCGAGAAACTGCCAATAGCGCAGCAACAGCTCGGCCCGGGGAATCCATGCTAGGCGCGTGTTGGGCGCCACGTCGAGCGACTGCATCAGCGGGCTCGCAATCTCCCGCCCGCCGGCACCGCAGGCGA
>Ga0206960_1148_pt2 | contig 15951 bp, 18 predicted proteins | sample Alteio_BWOrgHeat_29_FD_153255 | JGI IMG/M metagenome (GOLD analysis project Ga0206960, IMG submission 153255) | Enriched cells from forest soil in Barre Woods Harvard Forest LTER site, Petersham, Massachusetts, United States -... | ecosystem: Environmental > Terrestrial > Soil > Temperate forest >... | reverse complement strand
GCCCTTCCGGCCGGTGCAGTGGTAGTAGGTGTAGGAGCGAGAGTGCCCCGTCGTTTTGTAGCTGTTCGGACGACCAGACCGTCTGAAGCAGTGGATGGAGGACAACGGTGTCGACTATGAGTCTCGGAAGGACCTGATCACAGACGCTGGCAACCTCATCCCAGGATTCACCCTGGCCAACGACGAGGTCGAATTCTTCCTGCATTCTCCGCATGGTCACCGCATCAACGAGCGTGAGATCGAAGACAGGAACCAAGACTGCGTTGTAACCCAAGCGGTGTTCAGCTCGGCGGGAGTTGAGACGAAGGTGATCCTGGCAGGGGACGCGCCGTGGGAGTGCCTCCAGGACATCGTGAACATTACGAAGTTTCACGAAAGAGAGCACCGCCTCGATTACGATGTCTTCAAACTTCCCCACCACAGCAGCTACCTGTCCCTGAGCGACGACAAGGGAACTACCCAAACGGTGCCGAAAAACGAAATCAAAGAGTGGTACGACCGCGGAGGCAAATACTGCCTCCTGGTTTCAAGTTCGGAGATCATCGGAACTGCGGATCAGAAGATGCCACCGCATTTCCAAGCCGCGAACTACTACCGGAGCGTAGCCAGCGCCAAGCAAGGGCAGTTCAAAGTGACAATGGAGCACCCGAACGGATTCAATCCGCAGCCGATCGTTGTCGAGATCGATAACTTCGGATCAACGGTCAAAGGGGTTGCGACGGTCATCGGAGCAAGCCAGGCATACGGATCGACTCCGCCGAAGGCAGGCTAGTCGAGTGGGAACGTACGACCTGAGCGGCATTATCATTTCGCCCGATACCTTGATGGTGCCGCTTGCCGTCCAATTTGTCGCGCACATCAAATCAAGAGGCGACGATGCGTTTGAGCTCTTAGAGTGCCGGAGTTTTGAAGGCCTGGAAGCCCTGAAATTGCTGGTTCGGCCGGAGCTCCCAAACGGCAGATTGTATGACTTTCAAAACGAAGAGGCGCTCCTCTTGGTGTTTACTCGCGACGGCGATGGGTTGCCGAATCTCTATGCCCTGAGAAAGGACTTTCCACGAGTGCCGCACATGGGCCTCGTGCAGAAGGGCATGATGCCGTGGATTTGTCTCTTCGGTGAAGACCCGGACGAAGTGCGCCGCCGGCTTACTCCTCAGTTTCTTGCGGATCGAATCTTATGGTGGTTTAGCCAAAACGCGCGAGGGATCCTCCACCGAGATGACCAGGCACTAGAGCCGTTCCTCTTAGGCAAAATTCGCCCCATTTATTTTCCGAGTGAGATATTTGCGACGGAGAACCCACCGGCGCTGTATGTCTTTGCAGCTCTCGCGGGAACTGACGCGGAAGCACTCGTCGCAGATTTCAGGAATTCGATTGAGCCCGGATTTAGCGTCGATCCTTTTGCGATCTACGTCTTCACAACTCCAATTCAATCAAAGGGCGTGATCTACGAGGAGCCGGCGACTCTTCTTGATTTGATCGAACTCTGCGAAGAAGCCCGGTTGGAACTATTTCCCGCCCTTATTAGCCGCTTGCGTGATGACAGTTACAACGTCGAACACCTGGCCGGGACAATCGTTCTCCTGCGGATACCAAAGGCTCGACATGAAGGAAGTGACCCGGAATCCATAGAATTCAGGGCGTTCCGGGTTGGCCTCAAAGCGAAGGGTGCGCTTGTCGACGCTTCACCTGCAATGATCGCCGAGCAGCTTGGCATCGCCGGTAATCTCGATGGGAAGATGGTCCCACTGATTGGGAAGTCCGCCGACCGACGCCGAACAGCAGAATTATTCGTTTCGACCTTGACCCCTTACCAACTGCCGACTCGGGCTGAGGCCGCGTACCTCAACGGGCTAGAGCATCCGGATGACACCACAATCCTTGCTTTGGGAATGGGAGCGCTTGGTTCTCAGGTGTTTGCCGATCTCATCAGAAAGGGATTCGGAGCTTGGACAATCATTGACGAAGATCGGTTAGAACCGCACAATCTCGCTCGGCACGCGGTCTTTGACCGTCGGTACGGATTTCACAAGGCCACCGAAATGGCGCATCGAGCTAACACCTTATTCAAGGGTCCAGAAGTCGCACGGGGAATCGTTTGTAATATAAACCGGCTTGGAGCTAACCGGCCCGCTGTCGAGGAAGCGGCTGAGATGGCCGATCTGATTCTTGACATGAGTGCTTCCACGGCTGCCGTGCGATCACTCATTTACGACATACCATCGAAGACCCGCCGCATGAGTATGTTCTTGTCACCGGGTGGTTCTGATCTGATTGTTCTGTGTGAGGCAGAGGATCGCAAGACACGGCTGGATGCCATTGAAGCCCAGTACCTGCGTGCAGTCCTCAATGATGGGAACCTAGAACTGTTGCTCACCAGTCCGCCAGGACGTCTGCGGTATGGACCGGGCTGTCGAGACCGTAGCACACAGATCCCGAACGAGTACATCTCATTACATGCTGCAATCGGATGTCATGCAGTTCAGACTTTTCGCCAAACGGCATCTGCGTCAGCAATCGTCTGGAGGATCGATCCGAATACGTTCGAAGTGCGACGATTCGCGGTGCCGATCGAGGAAGCCACTTCAATTAGTTTTGACGGGTGGAGCGTCGTATATGACCTCGGCTTACTTGCTAAGCTGGATTCACTGAGGGAATCGAGGTTACCGAATGAAACCTGCGGGATCATTTTGGGCCAGTTCGATGCACTTCGACAGCGTCTATGTTTGATTGATGTTCTGCCCGCGCCGAGCGACTCAGAAGAGTCCGCACAAGGGTGCAGGCGGGGCATCGAAGGGTTACGCGAGGCGGTGGCGTCGGTTAGGGAGCGCACTGGCGGTGACGTTGATTACGTAGGCGAATGGCACTCTCACCCCAATGGTGCGGCGTGCTTACCGAGCGATCGAGACCTCATTCAGTTTGCGTGGATCGAGGAGCGTATGTATCCGGCTGGACTTCCAGCCGTGATGGTAATTGCCTGTCAAGGCAATTCGCACACGATTCTGTTTGGTCGACCAGGCGTTGGCCGTAGGGACGTTGGCCTGCCAAGGACTTTGGATTCTGAGGAATACCACCTCAAGGAGTAAACAAATGAGTACATCGCTTGACATATCATTTCCGCTTGATGAAGACGGCTTCCTTTCGCAGCAGTGTCCTACCTGCATGAAGGTCTTCAAGGTAGATTTGGCCCAGGAACCAACGGGTAAGCAGCTCTCTTACTGCCCCTATTGTGGTCATCATGGGCAGGAGTGTTGGTGGACCACCGAGCAAGTCGAATACATCAATGGAGCGGTGCAAAACCAGGCCCTCAACCCGATCATCAGGGACTTTCAGAAGAATCTCCAAGGTCTGAACAATCCTGGAGGAGGTTTCACAGTAACGACGACTCCAATCCGAGACGATGTAGTTGTGCCTCCATCCGAGCCCGGAGCAGACATGCCGAAACATCTCTTTAGGTGCTGCGACGAGACGATCAAACATTTGGCCGGTACCCAGGAACTACACTGCGTGATTTGTGGAACGACCGACAGGGGAGGTGCCTAATGGCCACAGGAAAGAAACCGGCAAAAGACGCGAGCAAAGAACTGCGGGATAAGAAGTCAACGCCGTCAGAGAAGACCGTTGCTGGAAGTGACCTAGCGCAAACACCGCGAAAGAAAAAGGCCAAAAAGAGCAAGTAACGAACACCATTCGCTTATCCCGCACGGGAACGGATGAGGAGTCTTGTGATACCCAGCCTTTGCCCCTTGCCTGGAAGCAACCAATCACACATGGTCCAAGCACGTCTGGCAGACTGATAGAAGCCAGCTCTCTGGTCACGAAACACTTTATTCGCCATTGCGCTTCGACCTGCCACCTCACCCAAAGATCTGACCCCGGTCGGATCTTTGCCGGAGGTGACACGTGGATTCTCTATTTGACCTAGGAAACCTGTACATCACGCCCGCTGCCCGTGATCAGCTCGACGGACCAAGTGTCCAGGCAGCACTTGAGCGGCATGCCACGGGCGATTGGGGTGAGCTCGATTCGCAGGACAACTTGGCTAACGACCGAGCACTCTGCTTGGGTGGACGATTGTTTTCGGCATACAACGACGGCGACAAGACGCGCTTCTGGATCATCACGGAAGCCGATCGGTCCTGCACGACGATCTTGTTGCCGGCGGACTACTGAATCTCTTTGAGCGGGCCTAATCGGCCTGCTTTTTCCTTTTTCAACCATTTGGATTGACTGAACCGGCACCATTCACCTTGCTGTCATCCACAGGAGGGTCAGGCATAGCTTTTGCCTCGGTGACAATGAGGATCCTGCCATCAGGATCGGCGATCAGGAATTCGCGGGGCCGATCGTCTTCCGCTTTCCGGTCGCGGTAGGTATAGCCGCGATTCTCTAGGATCACCGCGTACCGGTCGAGGCTATAGACCGAGTACGCAAGCGAGATCGTGTCAACGACGCTCACTGAGGTTGCGGTCAGGGTCTTTGGGGGGATTTCGACGAGGGTGAACTGATCGTGCCCAAGTGCCATGCTCGCTTCTTTGAACTGAAAGCGCATCGTCGAAAAGCCGAGGTTTGCGTAGAACTCAAGGCTTAAGTCCACGTCGCACACCGGAAAGCGGCGTCTCGTGTAGGGCCCACTCCGAACCGCGTTGTCGATCTGCTGCCCTGCATACCAGCGGGAGAGGTCTTGTCCCTTGATCGCATCGCGACTGAGACCAATCGCATCACGCACCTTCGAGACCTCCGAAGGCGATACCCTGCGGTCAAAAAAGACAGAGGCGTACTCGGCAAGTTCCTTGCTCGTGGTGTGCCGGTTGATGGCGAGCCGTTTTCGGATGAGGGGAATAAGGTCGTGAGTTTCGGGATGGAGTGATTCCATACGCGGATGGCTTAGGGGCTCTTGGCTCTAAGATACAGCGCCCAGCGAATCTGTCAATACTCCACTTTTCCGCCACCAAAGCCGAAAAGAGACACGGTCACGAAGGCGTCACCGGATTTTCATCTCTGCTTAATTCTCGTTTCCTAGACTGGAGGATACGAGAACCGTAACGGACATCCACTTGGCATTTGCTTTGAGGCAACGAATCACGCATGACCTTTCGAATCGGAGGACACTCCGAGCATGATCCGTTTGCCCAAATGCTCCGATCACGTGCGGCGTGCCCTTGTCGAGAACCGTATCGATCTGTTTTGTGAACACTCGAACCGGTACACCTTCGATGGCTTAAGTCGCCTGGCGCGGGATGCGGGAGTTTCGATTCCCGCACTCTCCCGCGTGATGGCTGGCACGCATCGCCCAAGCTACGTCATGGTCACCCGTGTGGTCGGCGCCCTGGAAGAGGCACTTGGCGTGAAGATTGATCCTCGTGAGGTGATCGCCGAGAACGGCGAATACCCAACCGAGTCGGTCTGTGCGGTGCTGAGTTGTACGGGGCAATGCAAAGGTATGGGTCGCGAACCACACTAATGCGAGCTCCAACACAGCTCACCGCACGCCGGAAGTACGATCACCTGGTGATTTGGGAAGACGGATCACATCTATCCCTAACTTCACCCATATGGCAGATCCTGCCACTGTCACTACCCATGAGCTTGACGCTCCGATGTCTCGCGACGAGCTCATTTTCCTGATGGAGCTTCGGCTTTCCTGGCTTACCTACCTCGCGCTCTCTATCTGCATCCAGCGACTGCTTTCGGAGCTTGGCTTCGAAGATGTCCGACTGCTCGGCCGGCGGTTCCTGCGCGGCCGCACCGATCACGGCGGTATCGATATGAGTGCGAAAGCGATGACCCCTCTAGGGCCATCGCCCACTCTCATCCAAGTCAAGCGATACCACCGGACGGTGTCCAGACGCTTTGTTGACGAGCTTCGGGGCTCAATGCTGCGATACAACGCCTCAAACGGCATCCTCATCACCACCTCGACGTTCTCTCGCCGAGCCCAGGACGCCGCCAATGCGTTCAAAGGTCGTCCGATTCGCCTGATCGACGGGAGAGAGCTCGCCACCCTGATGGTCGATACCGGCATTGGCATTGAAGCACAGGTAGACCTTCCGACCGGTACGAAGCTCCACAAACTCAACGCCTACATGTTCGAACACCTCGAGCGGGAGTGCGAACGCCGTCGGACCCAGAAGGCAACCGACGAAGGGAGGGTTCAGTGAATACCGACATTCCCTCCAATCAGCTTGAACTTCCAATGCCCCAAGAAGTCGAGACCCACCGCGAACGGTTGATTCGCCTAGCCGTTGCCTTGCAGCGGCTAGGCGTCAGCGGGCAACAGGTCGAAGAGTTACTTTCAGGATATAGCCTTGATCTTGTTGAGCAACAACTCATCTGGTTCCCCACTCGAAAGGCACGGAAGAAAGCATCGCTCATCGTCTCGGCAATCCGACAGAACTACGAAAAGCCCGCCAACTACCTCGAATGAGCGGACACACCCCGATCCCAAACATCCTCATCGATCAGTACATGCCACGCCTTCGGGATACTGAGTGGCGGATCTTACTCGTGGTCGTGCGGCAGACCCTTGGCTGGGCCGACAAACATGGCAACCGCAAGGAGCTTGATTGGATTTCCCATGTCCAATTCCAAGTCAAAACCGGCCGAGGAGGTGATGCGGTGAGCAATGCCATTGACTACCTCGTACGGCAAGGATTCATCGAAGTGCTCGACGGCAAACGCCGCTTCCTACCGACAAAGGCGTCCCGGAAAAGCCGATTCGCCAGGCTCTACTACCGCGTTGGTCCCGTCCTTCAAGAAGCCATCGACAAGTCGACACGAGCCGCTCGACTCGACCAAGTCGGGACTACAAAAGACAGCTTAAACAAAAGAAACGTATACAAAAGGGGAACTCGGAAGGCATCACAGGGCGATTTCTCAAAGGCGCTTGCCGATCCTCTCTACCCAAAACCCTACACCCATGCGACCCACAGACTTGATAGGGCACGGCTATCGGACTTTGAGGATCTTGAATGAGGCTCCCATCGCCGTCACCTCGGGGAGTCGAAGAGTTTCGGCTCTTGTACAAGGAATTCTTTTCGCTAGACTTGACGCCAGACGAGGCGCTCTTTGCCGCCTCCCACTATCTCCACATGTTCTACATCCTCACCTATGAGCCAGACATTCTTCCTCTACGCTCGAAAGAGCAGCCAGGGCGAGAGCAAGCAGGTCGAGAGCATTCCCGACCAACTCGCCGTCCTGCACGCAATCCGTGATCGGGAGTGCTTGACGGTTTCAGTTGAATTCACCGAAGCCAGGAGCGCAATGAAGCCGGATACCCGGCCCGTCTTTCGCAACATGATCAATCGGATCATCAAAGGTGAGGCGAACGCCCTTCTCTGTTGGCATCTGAACCGCCTGTACCGAAACCAAAAGGAGTACGGTGAGCTAGCTCACCTCCTAGAAACCGGCGTCATCCAGTGTATCAAGACACCGGAGCGCGAATACCATCCCGAAGACCATGGATTGCTGATGGCCATCGAGGCAAGCATGGCGAGCCAATACGTCCGTGACCTGAGACGCGACGTGAATCGAGGCGTACGGGAGAAAGCCGAGAAGGGCTGGTATCCCTACAAACCCAAAGCCGGTTACTCGGTCGCCGAATTCACAAAGGAGTTAGCGCCCGATCCGGTACGATTTCCACTCCTCAGACGGGCGCTTGACCTCGTTCTCACCGGCACCTGGTCTGTTGAGGAGACGAGGATTGAGCTCAATGGCTGGGGATACAAAAGCCCACGCAACTCAACGGGGGATGGGAAGCCGATGACGCGCTCAGGAATGTATCGCTTCCTCCATGACCGCTTCTACACGGGTGTCTTTCAGTTTGCCGATGAATGGCTGGTTGGCAAACACGACCCTATGCTCACCCGCCAGGAGTTCGAGAAGATTCAGCGTATTCTCGCAAAACCAGATCAGATCCGAGCGCAAGCACACAAGTTTCCTTTTACCGGTCTCATCCGGTGCGGCACCTGCGGCTGCTTGGTGACCGCTGAAATCCACACGAACAGCTACAAAACGACGGGGCACTCTCGCTCCTACACCTACTACCACTGCACCGGCCGGAAGGGCTGCCCAAAGAACAGCATCGCGGCAGATGAACTTGAGGCGCAGATCCTTACAAAGCTTGAAGGTTGTCGCCTAGATCCGCGCTTCGTTGAGTGGGCCCTTGGAGAGCTAAAGGCTGACCGAGCCAATGAGGAAACGGTTGCAAATCTCATCAGCGAAACACAGGGCGACTCGCTCCGAGCAGTCAAAGTGAAACTCGACTCTCTCTGGGAGATGCGTCACGCCGGCGAGGTCACCCACCAGGAATTTATCGGGCGCAAGGCGCTCTATATGGGACAGATCGAAGCGCTTGAAGATGAAGCGCACCTGATCGCAACGAAAGCCGAGCGCGACCGACAAACCGCAATCCGGGCGCTTACATTCGGACGAGACGCGTACGACAAATTCACAAGGGGCGGGATCGAGGAAAAGCGGCAGGTTGCGTTTGAGTTCGGCTACGCGTACGTTCTAACCCTGCCAACGCTCCAAATTGCGTCTCATCCCATCATCGACAAATTCCGAACGTTCGAATGCAAAGACCACTCGTCCCAACAGATTGGGCCGGGTGATCCGCACATTATCAGTTCCGATTGGCGGGCCATGTTGGACGACATTCGTACGGTGGCGTCAGGTTCGGAAATGTCGTTTCCGATCGATAGGCGAGCTTCGTCCTTTCCTGGCAACACTAATATTTGCAAGCCTTCCACTGGCTAGGCATAAGCAGGCAGTACAAGATTCGATCAAAAACCCCGATTCACATCTGCGCTTCTAGTATCCTTCTTCATTAGCCAGAAGGAAACAAAGATGAGAATAAACCGGGAAACATTGGTCGAGCACCTCTCAGAGCTAGTTGTTGTTCATTTCATCGTGGCATTCCTAGTGGAAGCCACTCTAACTGAAGGCAAACTCCGCTATATCGGCATTTCCTCTATCATAATTTTATTCCTTTTACTCCTGGGAATGAGGTTTCGGAAGCAACAACATGCGCAACGGCTTGCAAGAGTTTATGAAGAAAGGCCGGAATGGTTCACCGCCACAGAGCATTACCTTGAGGCGGTGGCGGATGGCCTCTGTCACCAGCCAGTCGCGTACGACTCTAGTTCTGCAATCGCATTGAGCGGTGCCCCAATTGTAGGGGATCACGAGCGTGGCGTAATCCCAGACTTACACTTGTTTTTGGCCCAGCAGGACTACTCAGTCCTTGCCTTGCTTGGATCACCTGGCTCTGGCAAATCGTGGGCTCTGGCCGCTACATTCCATCGCTTCAAGGACGACTTTAAGGCCCGCAAGTGTCCACACATCCCCCTGCACTTTCATGTCGATCGACTTCAGGGCCTCACGCCGCAAGACCTCGGTGAGGGACCAGCTTCCGTCGTTTGCGGCCTCGTGGAGCATGTCTATGGAATGGAACCTGAAGGCTCTCTCAAGAGTTTTGTCGCCGTTGCAAAAGCATTTGCCAACGACCCGAAGCGTTCCTTCCTAATAATGATCGACGCTCTTGATGAGTATCTGGACAAGAAGAACAGGCAAGAGGTGTTTTCGCTCCTACAAGCAATGTTCGAACGTACAAGCGGCAAAGGCGCGGGCGTTCGGTGGATCTTCACTTGCCGGGAAAAGGAATACGCGGCTTTTCGAATTGCAAGTGTAGAGCATGTCCGTGTTCGCCCTTTGGACCTGCAATTAGTTCACCGCTTCGTAGTCAAAAAGCTTGGCGCACGAGAACGGCGAGAACTATCTCCAGACGACATCCACCGCCTTTCACAACTTCGCTTGACTTTGACACGAGCTGCCGAAGGGCGAGAGACGGTTCTGAGAAATCCCTACTATCTCGCCCTCTACATCGATGCAGCCGCAGATCAGACACTCAGCAATCCAACCTATGAACCCCCAGATATTCGTAGCCTCCACTTACGTGAAATTCGGCGGGAAATGTGTCGCGGAGGTGCCCTCAGATCACTCGCCCTATATGATCGCTGGTATGTTGAACAGATTCAGTTGTGCCTTTCCGTCTTAAGCTACCACCTCTTGAAAAGCCAGGTCAGCGGTCAGTCCAACAACGCCAGTGTGGCGCTAGATGATCCGGAAATAAGGAACGATCTAGTCGTCCAGCTAAAAGAATCACTACGTAAAAGTGGCATATCAGAACCTCAGCCGAGCGAACTAATCTATGCTCCGTTCGACGAAAAGACAAAGGAGCGCCTTTCCAGAGCGGCACCTGTACCTAACGATCGAAACTACAACCTGATCCTATCGCATCTAATCCCCGGCGAATCAGCATCGTACTCGTTCGAAGATGAGCTAGATACTCTTCTCTTACGCATTGCAGCGAGCTTAATTGATCGCTCACTGGAAGTCAATATTATTCTCATCGATTGCGAAGATGGTTGCATTCACGGATTTCTCAACCAACGGCTGGCTGACTTCCTTGCGGGCCTTTATCTACGAGGAGATCGTATCACCGAGCTTCTGGCTAAGCAGTACATGAATTTCTGGTTATCGCGGGCACTAGCTATTGCAGTTGCGACCTCATCAGACACAGATTCATCTTCGATAATCCAATTGGGCCAACAAAAGCGGGATGACCGTATAGATTCTGCGCTGGTCGATGGACTGCTGTTGGTAAGTACTGAGCGCAAAAGGGAGTTGGCACCGACCGTCCGAAAGTTCGCAAATATGCTTCTTGAGAAGGATAGATTTGTCCACAAGGCCGAAAAGCAGCGGATTGGCAACCGAGACTTGGTGAGCTCTCTACGGGCTCTAACGTCGGTTCGCAGATTGCTTACTGGCGGATATGCATCATGCGTCTCCCTTGGCTCCGACTTTGATCAACTGACCCGAAGCACTGATCGCTCCTTAGCAACGCTCGCCATTGAACTTAAGCTTGTATCCGATGCCGCTGTTCCCTTCGGGCCTGGCGCCTGGCGTGCGCGCCTTCGTCAGCTTCTGCAGTATTCGATCACATTATCATTCCGAAGCGACGGTTTCCACCATCGCTGTTTCTTGGCACTACAAGAGGGACTAAATGAAGCGCAAAACTGAAAGCCCCGATCTGACATCACTAAGGTGGAAGGGACTTGTCTGGATTTCAATCCTTACAGAATCTCTTCTCGCCTTGATTGTCTTCCTTGCGTTCTTAAGTTTTGCCGCCTATGCCTTTCAACAATCACTATCCAGCGAGGGAGCCCAGCAAATTGCTTACACATTATTCTTCCTCTTCCTTTGTTGCGGCCCGCTTTCTGCAATCAACAGCCGATATAGATACGGATACGCCATTAGCAAGGGCATCGTCCTTGCCCCCTGGGAAGGAATACGGTGGCTCGTACGGCGTCCCAAGCTCTCACTACCAATAGTTATATTGATCTTCGGCTTTACATCGTGGCGGTATATAGTTTTGCCTGGCCAGGCAAGTGAGCTATTAAGTCGGGACCAATCGGTTACCCGTGAGCTAACGAAGGAGCTTAGAAGACGTACTTCCAGCCTATCTCCAATCGCGGAACAGTCTAGGCTCCTTGAAGTTGAGCGAGACCAGTTGATAGACGAAGTACTACTCTTCGAACGAAGTGCAAGTCATTTATCTCAAAACCAACAAAGCGCTGAGACAGAGCGATTGTTAGGCTCACTCTCAGAGTCAATTCATCAGCTTGAGAACAAGACTGGTCTTCTTGAAAGTCAAGTCGGAAGTGCCGATGGGGACGCGCAACGATACTTTGAGGATACATTGAAGCCCTTTGACGAACAAGTCAACGCCTTATGCGGTCCTGAGCGTGCCTCGCACCTCAAGCCCTGTGAGGAAGTAGACGGTCTGAAAGATCAGGCGGCTCATGAACTCTCCGCACTAAGACTCTCCGTTCAGAATTACACTTCAAGGCTGCAGAAGCTTGATTCCTCTCTGGAAAACGGGCTGACCACACTTCAAAAATATCAGCACAAAAAGGCTCAGCGGCAAGGCCGCGATATTCGTCAGGACATTGAGACTACCTCTAAATGGCTACTGACGTTACCCCAAACTCTCGAGTCAAGCAGGGCGGATGTAGACAGTGTGCCTGCCAGCGATCGTGGCCTAACCGATAGAATTCAACAAATCATGATTTCGCTGCGAGCCATAAATACGAGCGTTACAGAACTTGGTGCCGATGTTGCAGTGCAGAGATCCACCGTGTCTAGCGCAGCTACTGTGTTTGACATACGGTTGGAAGCTGCTAGGAAGACCGGAAGCGCAATAGAGATGGCCAAACGGCTACAAGTAGAACTCCAAAGGGTTTGCGCCAATTCGCAGGCCTTGCACAGCTCAGCGGACGCCCAAATCCAACGCCTGGAGAAGGTTGAGCATAAGTTAGAACAGAATGAAGCGACCGGACGTACACTGCTTGGTTACCTTGCGGGCGTAAGCAGCAAGGTGCCAGGTACTCCATATATTCTGGTGGTTACCAACCAGGTTAAGCAAGCGCTTGTACAACTTGAAGTGGCCCTTTCCTATCTGACGAAGAAAGAAAGGCTTATCACGGACCTCTACAAGAACGTAACCACGATGAAGGTGCCAGGACAAGAGACTGGGAGCATGCAGAAGGCATTGGAGAGCATTATTTCAGATTCCGAAGCATCGCAGAATATGATCGACAAAGAGCGAAACAGGGTCTACATCAGTACATTACCGTTAGTAGCTCTTGTAATTGCAATTGCCATGTGGGCAGGAAAGGAGATTCGTCGGATAAACAAACGTAGACAAGCTCTAAAGAAGCGGGCAACCGCTGATGTATTGCTGCAAAGAGTAACTCAAAGGAATGAGGACTTAGTTGTGCGAATAGACGCCGTAGAGCTTCTTGAAGCTCCGGAAATCGATGCAACTAGACATGATTTCGTTGACCGGGGTAAATTGGCCCTAGAAGACCTCTTCAAAGGAAGTCCTGAGGATGTTCGGGTAGCGGGCCGACTCCGAGAGGTCTTGGACAGATTGGACAGCAGAGTATCTGAGCAAGAATCAGTATGATAAACGTTCATTTTCCAGTGCCCTGGCCAGTCAGCCTGTGCGTATTCCTGCAAAAGCGAGCAGGTATCGCTGTTGAAGCTTGTCGGTGCTAAATCGAGTGCCGACCGAATCCTTCCGCGTTATGGCTGACAAATTGACTTCTTCACCGCCGGCAGCCATTTCCCACACCGAGAAGATTCTAGTCCAAACCTGGAGGTGATCGGATTCTTTAAGGAACTCTACGACCAGTTTGGCGATCAGGTCGACTCAATCTCGTAGGGCCTTGTTGAACTGCCATTGCCATCAAGCAACTGCATCGCAGAGAGACAGTGGAGAAAGTCGCAAGAAGTGGAACGATTCAATCTAGACGCGGAGGAGGGATGCGAATGGTAGCCTTTGGTCGTGGATTCGACTGAAATCGCAGCACTTGTCTTGGGCTACCTGATGGAAGGAGGCGAAGAAGAGGCCGCAGAGCTCTTCACGCAATGCGAGCTCTCGGTAGGACCTGGCATTTTCAACGGCTTCGACGTCGTTCTCTTGGGCCCGCGAAAGCCGTACGAAGTCTTCAACGCTGCTGATTCGCCGTTCCGAGATCAGGCCCTTGATGCCCTAAGGGCGGTAATAAACTCATCAGATTTAAGCTTCACCGTTCGCTATTCTGCAAAAAATGATACAAGCTGGAGGCAACAATCGACATCCCTTCCATCGAGTACTGTGATCGAGGCAGAATATACCGACCTAACGTGAAGAGCGCCTGAACCCGAGAACGGTGAACCTGGAAGGAGATGGGCCTCATGTTCGTTAACGCATTGCATCTGGAGGTTCAGGTTTTTCGTCTGGTGGGCATCAGCCCGATGAGAAACACCCCTCTGCCGTGATCATCACCGGCATCATCGTGGCAGACTGTAAATGCCACATGGCTGCCGTTCACACTGAGAGCCTCGAGGTTAGCTCAGGGACGTCCGCATAATGCTCCACAAGCGGCCGATGAAATGATATATTGTTGAAAACGATATACCTGGAAACATCAAATGGCCCCGTCTATATATTCCCCTCGCGGTTCACTGTGGCATCGGTGGGACCTCCATTTTCACACTCCCAGCTCCTACGACTACGCCGACAAAAGCGTGACTGACCAAGATATCGTGGAGTCATTAGTAAAAGCTGGACTCAGCGCAGTCGCCGTTACCGACCATCACACGATCGACGTCCGTCGAGTCCGCGAACTCCAGGCCCTGAGCCAAGGGAAGTTGACCGTCTTTCCAGGCATCGAACTCCGAAGCGAGCTCGGCGGCAAGGAGACCGTCCACTTCATCGGTATCTTTCCCGAGGACTGTGACCTCGACGACGTTTGGACAAAACTATCTGCTGGGCTCAGAATTACGGCTTCTGACTTAAAAGCCAAGGGCGACGGAAATATCTACTGCGATTTCGCAGAAAGTGCTGCGCTCATCCATGAGCTCGGCGGCCTGGTAACCGTTCATGGCCACGGTAAAGCAAGTTCGATCGAGGGGATTGCGAACTATCCGGCGTTCAAGGCTCAGCTTAAAACGGACCTACTACAGAACCATGTCGACATCCTCGAGGTGGGAAAGGAGGAGCGACAAGCCGATTATCGAGAGACTGTGTTCCCAGCCATTGGTTTTGAACTGCCGCTCATCCTAGGTTCAGACAACCACAACGTGCGCAAGTACGCGCCGAGTAGTCCATGCTGGCTCCGCGCCGACGCTACGTTCAAAGGCCTGCAGATGGTTGTTTATGAACCGACCGATCGGGTCTTCATCGGTGACGTGCCTCCCGACATCGTGCGCCTCAAGAGCAACAAAACGAAGTACATCGATGCAGTTTCGTTCAAGAGGCTCGGTCCCGAGAATCCCGCTCACCGGTGGTTCAGCGGGACGGTCCTGTTCAACCCGGGCTTAGTTGCGATCATCGGGAACAAAGGAAGTGGTAAGAGTGCGTTGGCAGACGCTCTTGGCCTAGTCGCAGGTACCCGGAACGGGGCATCCTTCTCTTTCCTCAACCGAGATCGTTTTTGCCCTCCGGTTGATCGATGATCAGCGGCACGTCGGACTTGTCGATCAGGAGGTAGAAAGCCAACAACAGCGTTCCTCGCTCGCCTGGTGAAAGCATCGAAAGGTCTTTCCCCTCCCATCGCAGGAGATAGCGAGGCCGGACGTACTCAAGGCCGTACAGCGTGTTGTACACGTCTTCGGGCCGCCGGCCGCTGGCGACCTGGTCGCTCAATTGTGCGGGAGTCGCAGGCGAGTTTCGTAGGTCTTCATGTAACGCGATATCAATGCCCCTCAGAAAGGCCAATACGCTATCGAGGGAGTCCCACGACGTTTGACTAGCCAGGGTACTGCTGCGCTGTCGGCCATCATCAATTCCCATGAACGAGCCCTTCCGATTCTGTGCAAGGAGGCTCAATAGCTGCCCCGTGAACCCCGTGTCGGCAAGGTCGACGCGGAACTCAAGTTGCATCTTACGTTTAGCTAGGGCGTGGTTGTCGATGAAGGTCTGAACGGGCCCGTAGAGGGTCCGGAAAACGGCAGCCTGTTCCACCTTCTCGGCATGGATCTCGGTGGCGATCTTTTCCTGTTGACCTCGGACAAACGCTATCAGCTGCGGAAGTGTGTCTAGTTCAGCAACCGCGAATTCGAGCCCGTTCAGCGATTCGGGCACACCTATGTCTCCGACCAACAGACTCCGAGTCTTTTCCCAGTCTGAAAAGTCGGATAGGTACTTTTGGTACATCCGGTTTGGCTCGTCAAGCTTCGCCTGTAGCTCAAGAATATGTCCGGATGAGACCTCGATCTGCTGAAGAATCCCTGGAGGAGACTCGGCATCAAGCAGCTTCCGCGTCTCGGAGGCGGTGGTCGAAGCGGAGTCGCGAACCGCAACGACGACTAGTCGATCAACCTTGAGGGAAACGATCGAAA
>Ga0206960_1138_pt1 | contig 15989 bp, 10 predicted proteins | sample Alteio_BWOrgHeat_29_FD_153255 | JGI IMG/M metagenome (GOLD analysis project Ga0206960, IMG submission 153255) | Enriched cells from forest soil in Barre Woods Harvard Forest LTER site, Petersham, Massachusetts, United States -... | ecosystem: Environmental > Terrestrial > Soil > Temperate forest >... | reverse complement strand
GGATACGGCCACTGGGAGCACAAAGATCTCACGGACAAGGAGCCGATGGGCGACGGAAGATTCAAGGACGGCAAGGAATACCGCGCGGCTGACCACTACAAAGCATGGGTGGACTTTTTCCATGACTACTTTCCCTCCCGTGCGAAGTACGGCTTCTTCGTGGAGGGAGAGTCAATTATCTACATGAAGTGGACGCTGAACTTCATCCACGCCCTTCATAGCTACTGTGGAGACGCCGCGCTCAAAGAGGAGATCGGTAATTTCTTGGATTTGGTCTGGGCCAATTGGGCTCAGGACCAGCTTGCCGGGGTAATGGGTGGCCCCAAAACACGGCACCAACATTCCGTGGGTGGTTATGATTCGATGACAGTGTTCGCGCGCTATTTTCTTGGTGGACCTGGATTCACGGGGAATCTCTATGGCGAACAGTTGTTTGACGACTATGAATGGCCAGAGGTAGTATGGGACATCGCGCTCGATACAGTCGGACGCGGCGTTTATCCCATCTATGAACAAGGCGTGGGGGAGGAAGTTCCACTGCGTCCCCGCCCTGCTGGATTGGAACGCACTTTGCTCATCAATCCGGAGTCCCGCTTGGTGAAAATAAGTTGGGTCACTCCCGATTATATTCTGGGAACACAGATGGATCATCCCGATGCGATTCAGAGCCATCTTAGTATCGTCGGTCGCTGGCAGGGCTTAATTTGCATCGCAGATCCGGCGGCTCGAGTGGTGACGACATCGTCGGCCAAGGCGAATGGCAGCGCCGATATGGAGATCATGTATCAAAGTGTTCAGTCCGGGACGAGCTTGGTGACCCAACAGGCCCGACGATGGCGCCAAATCAACCCCGCGTGGTTTCCTGCGCGGCCGATCTATCAAAAACCCGTGGCAGTCTATGTCGGTCGGGCGTGGGATTCAATCTCCGAACAACGTGGATGGGTCTTCGTCTCCAAAGGGAATACCTATGCCGCGATCAAAATCCTGGACGGGCAGCGAGACAGTTCGAATCGAATTAAAATATTCGATGCTGATTCCGAGGTCTCGGCGGAAGGCGATTCGTTGGCCGTAAAGCTGGCGGACCATCCCTGGCACTGGTCGGACGATCATGCATCCATCATGCTTGAGAATAAATTCAGTCCCATAATCATTGAGGGTGGCCGGAAAGCCGACTATGGCAGTTTCGAAGTCTTTCAAAAAGCGGTGGCGTCGGCAGAGGTAAAGCTGCTCAAAACCAATTCACTGGGGGAGCATATTGTGGTGTATCGGGGGCCGGCCACCGGGGCCAAAGAAATTGTGTTCAACACAGCCTCCCCTGATACGCCACTGATTGCTGGCGAGCCAGTGGCATATCGTTTGGCTGATACTTTTAATGGGCCATTTGTGCGTTCCAATCGAGATGGATCGATTACTATTAAAAAAAGTGAAACGGAGGATATTTTAAAGTGGCCCCCTGTAATTAGTCGTTCCAGTGGGAAATAATAAAACCACGCACTATGGTTAGAATAATCGCACTTTGCATCGGCGGCCTTGCTTTTCTTACGACGACATGGCTGAGAGGGGACGAAGAAACGCTGGTCGACAATTGGGACAATGGTCCACGCTCCACAGGCATTGTGGTGCAAGACGGTCCGCGCTTCGACCCCGTGGCAAGTCGCAGGCGGACCGATTATGAAAATAAATACATCGCGCTGGATTACGTAAGTGCGAAAGTGGGCGCCTTCAGCGTGGTGGCTACACCGTCAGCCTTGGCCGAGGCGACGGGCCTAGCGTTCGATCTGACGAGCGCTTGGTCGAGGCCTTGGGAGTTGACAGGTGACCTTGTGGTCGAAGGTTGGCTACGGACGACTTCGCGTGAAGCCTTCGAGGTCGTGCTGTTCGACGCAGCAAACACGGCAATCATAACGACGGTGGTTTCACTCGACCGAATCGGCACGGATCGGTGGCAACGGTTCTCCGCAAAAATGCGACTACCCAATGCCTCGGAGATTGCGACGCTGGCGATTCGGCTACAGTCGCCGCATCCTCTCGGCGATCTCGCCGTCGACGGGGTCACGATCCGGGATGAGCGCCGCACGTGGGGAGTCACCGATCGATCGGTAGAGGATTGGGTGCGCTTCGAGAAGGAAACGCGAGAGGCACGGCAGCAGTCCGCGATTGAAAATGGCGCCGCTATGCATGCCGACGGACGAGATCGCCAGATTTTGGATCAGCTTTGGCTGGGGAGGGAAATCGAGAAAAACAATGCAGAATTGCGTGACCTCCTTCGAACTGAGTTGAAGGAGCACTTGATCCAACATCTTCCCAGCAAAATGCGGCTAATCATGGCGTATTACGAGTTGGGAAGTCGAAGCCGGTTTCGTCCCGCCCGGCTGGAACCTGAGACCGAAAAACTCGTCCTGGAAATTCTTTGGGAGTTTACGCGGGTGACAAACGACATTGCTACGGCTCGACAAAGCACCTGGTGGCTCACGGGAAGCGAGAATCACGACTTCAATACAAAGGCATCGGCGCTGATCACATCGCGGATTTTCATGAGCGAGCCCGCCTATCGGGAGAGGGTATATCCTGACTTGGGGCGGGGGACGGGGTATGGACACTGGCAACAGCAGCTGGCCGAAGCGGGCGATGACGAGGGGCCGATGCCGGAAGGTAATTTTAAAGACGGGAAGGAGTATCGTGCTGCCGACCATTATAAGGCGTGGGTCGCGTTCTTTGAGCAATACTTCGCGGAAAGAGCGCGCCATGGTTTCTTCCTGGAAAATGGGTCGAGCACCTATATGAAATGGACGCTAAATTTCATTCACGCTCTGCACGCTTATTCGGGGGATGAGGCATTGCGCAAGGAAGCGGATCAGTTCCTCAGCTTGGTCTGGGCCGACTGGGCTCAATTGCAACTTACGGGTATACATGGCGGCCCGAAAACACGGCACCAAGGAACGGTAGGGGGATACGACCCGATGACCGCGTTTGCGCGTTTTTTCCTGGGAGGGCCCGGCACCACCGAACAGATCGGTGGACTTCAGTTGTTCGATGGCTACGAATGGCCTGACGTGATCTGGGATCTCGCGCTCGATGTCCGAGGCCGTGGGAGCTATGCCGTCTTGAATCAAGGCGTCGGTGAAGAAAGTCCGGTCCGGCCCCGGCCGCCTGGGTTGGAGCGGGCGATGTTGCTCAATCCGGAGGCACGAATCCTCAAGAGCAGTTGGATTACACCAGACTACATCATCGGCACCCAAATGGAGCACCCCGATGCGATCCACAGTCATCTGAATACGGTAGGCCGATGGCAGGGGATGATTTGCATTGGGGATCCGTCGGCTAGGCTGGTGACAACCTCCACCGCCAAAGCGAACGGCGAAGCGGACATGGAAATCCTTTTTCAGAGTGTGCAGGCGGGATCCACTCTTATCACGCAACAGGCAAGGCGATGGAATCAGATTAATCCGATATGGTTTCCCGCTCGACCGATGTATCAAAAGCCGGTGGCGCTTTTCGTGGGAAAAGCGTGGGACGAAGTCAAGGAACGTGAGGGGTGGGTATTTGTGCGCAAAGGTAATGCCTATGGCGCAATTCGGGTGCTGCTGGGGGAACGCGATACAGCGAACCGCATCCGGCTTTTCGACGTCGCCGCCGAGGTCTCGGTCGGACAAAATAGGCGACTGACATTGCCCGCCGCTCATCCCTGGAAATGGTCCGCCGATGGAGCGGCGATGCTGTTGGACGATATGTTCAGCCCGATTATCATCGAAGGCGGCCGACAAGCGGAATACGGAAGCTTCGCCGATTTTCAGGCGGCGATCATTGCAGCGAAAGTCGAACTGCTGAAGACGGTAGTCCCAGGGTATAATTTGGTTAAATATAAAAGCCCGGCGAAAAACGCACCTGAGATATCATTTAATGCCGCCACTCCGGATATTCCTCAGGTAGATGGCAAGTATATCTCGTATCGATTGGATAAATGTTTCCAGAGCCCCTTCGTACAGTCGCAAGCCGGTGATGTAATAACGATCCATAAAGGCCAACGGAGCCTGAAGTTGGATTTTGCGCCAGCCTCGCCCTGAGTTTTGATGGACAATTGCGCCGCCCAATGCAGAGCCCCATCGCATTCGAACCACATCCGACGAGATTCGCGGCGGTAAAACCGTTCAACCACATCATTTCGAAGTTGCTATGAGCGCCATCTCCTCCTTGACTTTTATAACCGGCTTCAAAGCTAGAGCCTTGGCGGTGTTGTTTTTGGCGGGAACGACTTCCCACGCGGCTGAGGATTTGGTCGATAATTGGGATGATGCGCCCCGCGTCGTGACCATTTTGGTGGACGGCAAGCCCAAATTCGACCGGGTCGAAACCCGGTCTAAACAAGACTATATCAACAAACAAATTGTCCTCGATTTTACGGAGGCAAAGGTCGGCGCCTTCAGCTTGGCGGCGGCGAAAGAGAGCGTTGCCAAGGCCGATGGATTCGCAATTAGTCTGAATGGTTGTTGGGGTAATCCTTGGTCGATGGAAGGGGAGACGGTGGTGTCCGGTTGGATTCGAAATGTTGAAGTACCGTCCGTGACAATTGCGTTGCTGAACGGCTTGAGCGAGCAGATTGCGAGCGCGACCGCGACAATCGCGTCAGCTGACGCTAGCGGCTGGCGCTTATTCGTCGCACGCTTTCGACTGCCGCCAGTGTCGGTGGCGACGCTTGCGGTCGGACTTGGCGAGCACGGGATGGGAGAGGTTCATTTGGACGGGTTGCAAATCCACGATGCCCATGGCACTAAGGGAATTACGGATCGAACTGTGACCGAATGGAGTCGCGAGGCAAAGTCCACGCTAAGTGCGCGGATTCGAGCAGCCGTGGAGGTTGGAGCGGGTACGGATTTTAGCGGACGAGACAGACAGCTCTTGGATCTATTATGGATGGGCCGGGATATCGCCAAAAACAATGCCGAGTTGCGCGAACTACTCCGGGCGGTTTTGAACGAGCACAACGTTAACCATCTGCCAACGAAGATGCGGCTGATCTATGCGTATTACCAACTAGGCAGTCGAAGTAGTTTCAAACCCGCGCGCCTCGAGCCGGAAACTGAGGCGCTGATTCTTGAAATACTCTGGGAATTTACGCGCATCACCAATGATATTGCGATCGCCCGGCAAAGCACGTGGTGGATCACGGCGAGCGAGAACCACGATCTTAACGAGAAGGCGTCGGCGCTTTTAACGTCACGAATTTTTATGAATGAGCCTATGTATCGGGAACGGGTTTATCCCGATGAAGGGCATGGCCCGGGATACGGCTACTGGAAAGCATCCCTCGCGGATGTGAGCGACGGCACCGAGCCGACACCTGGGGGAAATTTTAAAGACGGGAAGCAATACCGGGCAGCCGAGCATTACGCAGCGTGGGTTAAGTTCTTTCACGAATATTATGCAGAACGCGTCAGGCATGGATTTTTCGTGGAAAATGCGTCACCCATCTACATGAAATATACGCTTTCCTTCCTGCATGCCATCCATGCTTATTGCGGGAACGAGGCCTTGAAACGTGAGACGGGGGCGTTCCTTGATTTAGCGTGGACTGATTGGGCTGAGGGCCAGATCGCCGGCGTGAAAGGCGGACCCAAGACGAGGAGTACTCATTCCGTGAGTGGGTATGATTCCATGACGATCTTTGCTCGTTTCTTTCTGGGCGGGCCCGGGTTTACCGGACAGCTCTATGCTCACCAGCTGTTCGACGACTACGAATGGCCGGACGTGATTTGGGATATCGCGCTGGATACGCCGGGACGGGGGGTCTACTCGCTTCGGGACCGCGGCGTGGGTGAGGCTGTCTCCGTCCGACCCCGCCCAGCGGGATTTGAACGCACCATGTTCATTAACCCTGATTCGCGTCTGATCAAATCCAGCTGGGTTACTCCCGACTATATTTTGGGAGCCCAAATGGATCATCCCGACGCGACACACACTCAATTGAGTATCGCCGCGCGGTGGCAGGGCCTGATCTGTGCGGGCGATCCTAAAGCGCACCTTGTGACAGTCTCGTCAGCGAAGGCAAATGGTGACGCAGATATGGATATTGTATTCCAAAGTGTGCATGCCCGGTCGACACTCATAACCCAGCAAGCACGTCGTTGGTTCGAAATTCCGCCCGCCTGGTTTGGTGCGCCTCCCCTCGAGCAGAAACCGGCCGCGGTCTTTGTCGGCAAAGCTTGGGACGCCATTGCCGAGAAGGGAGGCTGGGTCTTTGTCAAAAAAGGAAATGCCTATGGTGCAGTGCGGGTCCTTGCGGGAGCGCGAGACGGGGAAAAGAGATTAACAGAATTCGATATGGACGACGATCTCTCGGTTGAGGGCAACTCACGCCTTGTGCAGATCGCCGAGCACCCGTGGAAATGGTCCCCGGATCATAGTGTGATGATGTTGGACGATGTATTCAGTCCGATCGTCGTAGAGGCCGGGCGCAAAGCGGACTATGGCGATTTCCCTTCATTTCAAACCGCCGTGCTCTCGGCCACCGTGGAGCTTCTTAAGACCGTGGTGCCGGGCTATTATATGGTGCGATACAAAGGGCCTGCCAAAGATGCTGAGGAAATCGTATTTAACGCAGCGACCACCGACATACCGTTAATCGCGGGCCAGCCCGTCAACTACCAATTGGACAGTGTCTTCAATGGTCCTTTTATTCACACCGCTCCGGACGGGACGGTCGCAATAAAAAAAGGCTTGCGGCAATTGGTCCTGCACTTCCCGGCAATTTCAAAATAAAGCGGAAAAACATGAACCTACGGAAAGCACTGTGGCAATACCTGCTGTGGACGGCACCTGCCCTAGCGTTCGGCGCTTCGGTCAATGGCGATAAAGCCCCGTCCGACCGGTCGAGGGATCTCGATCCGAACCTTCCGACCATTTTCATAGCGGGAGACTCCACCGCTGCCGCGAATAATGAGCAGGTTCAGGGCTGGGGCATTCCCTTTGCGAGCTATTTCGATCTGACCAAGGTCAATATTGTCAATAGCGCCCAAGGCGGACGTAGCAGTCGCACCTTCGTTACCGCAGGGGATTGGAGCAATGTCCTCGCCAAGTTGAAATCTGGGGACGTTGTTTTGATCCAGTTTGGCCACAACGATGGTGGTTCTATAAATGACGAACCACCGCCTCCGTTGCGCGCGCGCGGCTCCTTGCCTGGCATCGGGGAGGAAACCGAGGAGATCGAGAACGTGGTCACAAAAAAGCATGAAGTGGTGCACACCTTCGGCTGGTACCTGAGGACGATGATAGCTGACACCAAGGCCCGAGGAGCCAGGCCGGTTCTGTTGTCGCCGACGGTACGCAACATTTGGACCGGCAATCGGGTTGAAGGCGGGCCGGGCAACTACCGAGAGTGGGTCGAACAGGTCGCGACGGCTGCTGGCATTCCTTTTGTCGACGTTACGTTGACGATTGCGCGACGCTACGAGGCTTTAGGTCCGATCCGAGTGAAGGAGTTATTTCCTCACGACAATACTCATACGACCAAGGAGGGTGCCAAGTTGAATGCGGAGGCGGTGGTAAGCGGTCTCGCGTCCTCTGCGCGCATCGTTGCGCCTGCTTTGCTTTCGGCCCTCGGGCGCGATGTTGTCTCGCCGGAAAAGCATCCGTAGTTAGACTATGAAAGAGGCACCGCGCGTGGCGCTTGTCGGCGTCTCTGGCTACGCTCAGATTTACTTCGCTCGGTTGGCCGCTTACGCCCGGGAGGGAGTGGTGAACTTGATTTGCGCCACCGTCATTAATGCCAATGAAGAAGCGGAGGCATGTCGCTGCTTGCAGCACCTAGGCTGCGAGTTGTTCTCCGACTATGAAACCATGCTCGCCCAATATCGCGGCCGAATTGACTTGGTCTGCGTCCCAACGGGAATCGCGTGGCATATGCGAATGACAATCGCGGCACTCCGGAACGGAGCGAACGTGCTGGTGGAAAAGCCACTCGCCGGTAGTGGTCCAGATTCGCAGGCCATTTGTGCGGCGAGTGTAACAGCCAACCGCTTCGTCGCAGTTGGCTTTCAACATATGTACGATGACGCAGTCCTGACGGTGCGGCTCGCGATCGCTTCCGGGATGATCGGTCAACTGCGAACGATTCGGGGCGCAGTTTGTTGGCCAAGATTAGCCAGTTACTACGGGCGAAATGGATGGGCCGGGCGTCGGGAAGCGGAAGGAGGCGTGGCATGGGATTCTCCGCTTAATAATGGAATGGCACATCATCTTCTCCTGGCTTTGCATTGGGCCTTGGGCGCCGACGGAGCCCGAATCGTTGAGACGAAGGTGGAGCTTTATAGAGCCAATGCGATTGAAACGTTTGATACAGCGGCTTTGCAGGCAACGACGAACACAGGAGTAAGGCTTCATTTCTTTGCATCACACGCCTGCGCTGATTTGTTCGAACCATTCTTGATCCTTGAAGGGGAGCGAGGGCAAATAGTCTGGGATCAGAAAAAAGGCCGGTGCACCCTGTTGCAGAACGGCATCCCGCAATTTAATATCGTTTTAAGAGATAGCGCGGCGGCGCGTGACTTGATGTTCTCTCGCGTGCTCCGCCGGCTACAGGATCCTGCTGAGTCGATTTGTTCGGCCGAAATGGCCGCCCTGCACGCTGATTTTGTTCATCGGATTCACAATGATGGTAGAATCTCAACGATTGCGTCGCAGCACATCCAGCGACTGCCGACGTCGGGTTCCGGAGACTATCTCGTGGCGATCAATGGTATCGAGGTGGCTAGGAGTGCTATAATTGAACGCGGACTACTACCGAGCGAGGCGTCGATACCGTGGACATTATAGCGAACAATAGCGTGACTATTCGGTTGCGCGGCGCTATGCTATTTGGAGGTCAGTGGCGGCCGCGCTCTTCGAGTGTTCGGCGTCGTTTGCGAGGGTGGCTTCGCAGCCGCGATCATGCGCCGCCAAGTTCGTGGCGTTACGCCGAAGCCCTTTTTGAACATTGTTGATAGATGGAACCCGGAGCTGAACCCGAGCCTCTCGGCAGCGTCATCGAGGGTGATGTCTGTCGATGCAAGCATTCTGCGCGCGCGGGACAATCGAAGGTGTAGCACGTATTGCCACGGGGCAAGTCCGGTGTGCGACCTGAATTCCCGACGGAAATGCGAGTAGGCGATCCCAAGTTTCAGAGCTACCGCTGCGACGTTGACCGGCTCCGCGAGGTGCTGAGTAAAATAATCTTCCGCAGCAGCTATCGCCATCCTCATGCGTGACCGTGTCGGGTGGTTCTCGGACGTTTTGTGCCACGCGGTTAACACGGCGAATGCCGCCGCAGCCAGATCCAAGTCGAAGCCGCCGCGGGCGGTGCGTGCGCACGTATGTACGCCGTCAAGTGCCTCTTCCAAGCCGGCGGCTGGAACAACTCGCCTGATCGAGTGGCGATCATCGATGACGTTTCCTCGAAGCAGCGCCTCAATCGTTGGACCTTGCACTTCGACCCAGCTCTCAATCCAACCGCTCGCGGAGCTGGGGCGATAGCGGTGCCATATTCCCGGCAGGATCGCGAATGCGGTACCGGCTTCGATACTGATCCGGCCCGTAGCTTTGCTTTCAAAGCATCCATGGCCTTCGGCGACAAAAACAATTTGGAGCGACTCGATGATTCGGCCTCGTTCCCAGTCGAATTGATGATCATCGGGATGACGCGCTGGTGGATAAGGGGAACCGCGAGGTACCCGCGTCCAGCCGCACGCAGTAACGCCAAGACCCCATAACTGTAATTCTGGGCCGCCTGCAAAATAGCGAAAGTAGTTGGTCACCATCGGAGCATTTTGTGTATGAAAATGATCAGAATTGCGATTCTTAGCAAGGGCGGAACCGGATAGACTAGTGCAGTTTCTATGTGCGCCTCATCTCTTAGGATCGGACTCTTTAGCATTGGGCTTGATGCCTATTGGTCGCAATTTCCGGGGTTAAAAGCGCGGCTGGAGGGCTATTTTACCCGCGTCGAACAAAGGCTTGCGCGGCCGGGAGTGGTAGTCGTCAACGTCGGCCTAGTTGACAATGCTGACCAGGCGCAGGCGGCTGGCAGGGTGCTACGCCGCGCCGATGTCGACGTCATTTTCCTGCACGTGACGACCTATGCCTTGTCGTCGACCGTGCTGCCCGTCGTCCAGCGCGCGAAGGTGCCGGTGATTGTGCTAAATCTGGCGCCCGTCGGGGCCATCGATTACGCCGATTTCAACCGGCTGGAAGATCGTGCGCAGATGACCAGCGAATGGCTAGCGCACTGCAATGCGTGTCCGATGCCAGAAATCGCCAATGTGTTCAAACGTGCCGGGGTGCAGTTTCATCAAGTGACCGGCATGCTGGAAGATCCCGCTTGCTGGCGGGAAATCGATGCATGGGTGGAGGCTGCCCGGGTCTGCGCCGGTATGAATACTAACCGGCTCGGCCTCATGGGTCATCCCTATTGCGGCATGCTCGACGTTCAAGCAGATGCAACGCTGCAGAGTATAACTTTCGGCACGCACATCGAACATCTTGAAGTCGACGAACTCTCCGCCATGCGGCGAGACGTGATCCACGAGCGGGCGCGAGAGCGAATGGCGGACTTCAGGCGGGAATTCGAGGTGCAACCCGATTGCTCGGAAGGAGACTTGTTCGACGCAGCCTGTACGTCATTGGCGTTGGACCGCCTCGTGAATGATCATCGGCTTGGAGCGTTGGCCTATTATTACAAGGGAACTGGCATAGCGGAAAACGAGATGACCATCGCTTCGATTATCCTCGGCTGTTCATTACTTACCGCGCGTGGAGTTCCGGTCGCCGGGGAATATGAAGTGAAAAACGTCCAAGCGATGAAGATCATGGATCTTTTGGGCGCGGGCGGATCCTTCACGGAATACTACGCGATGGATTTTACGGACGACGTGGTTCTCATGGGCCACGATGGCCCGGGCCACATCGCAATCGCCAGCGGTAAGACAAAGGTCCGCCCCTTACGATGCTATCACGGCAAAGTGGGGCGAGGTGTGTCGGTTGAAATGACGGTAAAGCATGGGCCGGTGACGTTGCTTTCAATTATCGAAGGGGAGGCCGGCAAACTCGCGCTTCTTTATGCGCATGCGGAATCCGTGCCCGGTCCGATCCTTGAAATTGGCAATACAAATTCGCGTTACCGTTTTGCGTGCGGTGCACGAGAGTTCGTGCAACGCTGGAACGGACACGGGCCGGCGCATCATTGTGCGATTGGGCTCGGACATCTTGCCGATAAAATCGAAAAGCTCGGCCAGCTCCTCCAACTGAAGGCGATTTGTGTGTCCTGATCAACGGTCGCCAATGCCAAAGATGATCAAGGTATTCAGTTCCGATTTTCCAGCGTGGGAGTGCCGGCCGCGTGTTGAGCCATGACCTCCAGCCCCTTCCTCGGTGTTGGGTTTCACTGGATCGGTGGATTGGCTGCCGCGAGTTTTTACGTGCCTTATCGCGGTGTGAAGCGCTGGTCTTGGGAAACCTACTGGCTGGTTGGCGGTTTCTTCAGCTGGATCGTGGCGCCTTGGGCGGTTGGGTTGATGATGACACAGGATCTAGTGGGGGTGTTAAGTCGGGCTCCGGCCAACGCGCTGTTCTGGCCGTGGTTTTTTGGAGTCCTGTGGGGCCTCGGCGGTCTTACCTTCGGGCTTTCCATGCGGTATCTGGGCGTGTCGCTCGGTTATGGAGTTGCGCTCGGAATATGCGCAATTTGCGGGACATTGATTCCGCCTATGCTCAAGGGGATGTTGAGCAGCATAGCAGCGACGGCTGCCGGTAAGACAACGCTGGCCGGTATTGCGATCTGTGTGTTCGGCATCGCGCTCTCCACGCTGGCGGGTGTGGCTAAAGCCGGCGAACTCACCGACGCAGCTAAACGAGAAACGGTAAAGGAATTTGACCTTAAGAAGGGCATAGGCGTCGCGCTGTTCTGCGGTGTACTAAGTGCTTGCATGGCGTTCGGGCTCGAGGCAGCTGCACCGCTTGCAAAACTTGCAGCTAACGCGGGCACGGCGGAGCTGTGGACCGGCTTGCCTAAGCTCGTCATCGTCTTGTTAGGCGGTTTCACGAGTAATGCGATTTGGTGCATTACGCTGAATCTCTGCAAGGGGACTATGCGCGAATATCTTTCAACGACCACACCGGAAGGCGTATCGGTTCCACGCCTCACTAATCTGATGTTCTGTGCTTTCGCAGGCGTGACGTGGTATTTCCAGTTTTTTTTCTACACAATGGGCGAGACCCAAATGGGCGCATTCCGCTTCAGTTCGTGGACGTTACACATGGCGAGCATCATCATCTTCAGCGCACTTTGGGGTTACGCATTGAAGGAGTGGCGCGGTACAAGTCGACGGACCCGTCTGATTTTTGCGGCGGGGGTCACGGCATTGATCGTATCGACGCTTTTTGTAGGTTACGGCAGTTATCTGGGTTCTCACGTGCGTTGAAGGCTGGTTCTTCCCGCGTCGACGCCGCGCCGTAGAAAGGCGATTCGCCGACCGGCGCGGGGATCAAACAATACGGCTCGAGCGCGGCGGGGGTTCCGCAATAGCCAAATTTCGCGGAACTCGTGGCCCCGTAAACGGGGGAAGTCGGCGGGCTTAAGTCCGGAAGGTGAGGCGTATTTTCAGGCCGCGAGCGCGTGACAGTAGCGCGCGAGCAGCCGGTCGGTGAGGACCGACTCGCGCTGCAGGGCGAAAAGGGTCCGCGGTTCCCAGAGGGCGCTGCGCAAGGGCTCGAGGAGCCGCTTCGCGACGTCGGGCGATTCCAGGTGATGGAGCACCTCGAGCGTTTGACGGGAGGCAGGAAGACCGAGCCATTCGAGGAGACCGAAGACGCCGCTCCGCTCATGGACGGCTTCGATTTCGGAAAAATGCGGTTCGGTCGTGGTCCGGAGAATCGTGTGGGCGCCGATGAAGGCCGTTAAGGCCGGCGTCGCTTGAAGCGTTTCGAGCAGAGTCGGGCAACGGGCGATCACCTGCAAGGCCTCCATTCGGGTGAAGGTGAATTGGGTGAGGAATTCGCGGATTTCCCGCGGCACGAAGTCGAGATAGGTTTTCCACGCGGCGGCGTCCAACGTCTGGGCCGCCGAGGCCATGGCTTCAATCGAAGGAGAAATCACAATCCAGTCGCTGCCACTGAGGCGCTCAAATTGAACGTCGGGCCAGGCGGTGACGCGATGGGCCGCTCCGAGATGCGACCAGGCGAGGGCGAGGGGAACGGTGCAGATTTTCGAACGACGGCGGGATTTCATGCGTGAATCTTACCGGGTAGGGTGGGACATTGCTTGTCCCAGCCTAGAAATTCTGAATAATTCTTACGTGGTTCCCCAAACTCAACTTTCGCGTCCGCCGCTCGAGCGCATGCTGCGGATTCACGACGAACTGCGGCGGGGTGCTTTCGTCAATTGCACAAAGCTAAGCAAGGAACTCGAAGTTTCTCGGAAAACGATCCTGCGCGATATCGCGTTTATGCGCGACCGGCTGGATCTGCCGATCGAGTTCGACGCACACATCCAGGCCTACCGCTACACAGAGACCGTCACGGCGTTTCCCACGGTAAATGTCACCGAAGGAGAATTGCTGGCGCTCTTGGTCGCGCAGCGGGCGCTCGAGCAATACCGGGGTACACCGTTTCACGGGCAACTGGAAATAGCCTTCAAGAAGCTCGCGGGCGGACTACGCGATCGGATTTCGTTTTCACCGGCCGATGAACTGCGCGCGGTATCCTTCAAGAACATCGGGCTCGGGAAGACCAACCTTGCGGTGTTCAATACGCTAAGCGGCGCCGTGCTCCGTTCGCACACGGTAACGTTCGATTATCGCAAACCCGGCGATCCGAAGGCATCACGCCACGTTCAGCCCTACCATTTGGCGAACCGGGAAAACCTCTGGTATCTCGTCGGCTTCGATTTGGAGCGCGAAGCGTTGCGGACGTTCGCTCTCCCGCGCATCGCGGACGTGGTCGTCACGAAAGAGCGGTTCGTGCGGCCCACGGATTTTTCACCCGAGAAATTTTTCGCGAGCGCGCTCGGGGTTCTTGGCGGAAAGGGCGATCACCGGGTGGTGATTCGGTTTTCGACGGCCGTGGCAGATCGGGTGCGGGAGCGCGAGTGGCACGAGTCGGCAGAGATTCACGACCTTGATGGAGGAGCGATTGAGTTATGGATGCGATTGGGCGCATTGAAGGAAGTTGAGCAGTGGGTGCTAGGATGGGGAGCAGCGGCCGAGGTCATCGGCCCCCCGGCGTTGCGGAAGTCGGTCCGGCAAACAATCAGTGAACTTGCGGGCCGCTACAGGTAGTTGGTCGTTTCGACGCTTCGGGGTAGTCACGGCGGAGGAAGGGAGCTTCGGAATGGTGAGATTTCGACACGCACTTTTTTTCGGGAAGGAGACAGTCGGAAAAGGAGGAAAGGATGAGGCCTCAGGGACTAGCCACGTCTGTGTCGCGATCGCGAAGAAGCGAATCAGCTAAGACGCGTGTCGCGTCGTTTCCAATCCGCTTCACGTGCTTTTCTAAATGTTGTCGGCCGTGACGAAGCAAATGAGCAGGTGGTAAGCTCAGTCGATCTTAAGGGCCTCGATTTCAGATCATACTCCGGGCAATTGAAAGTCACCGGATCCTCGCCTTTCTCGCCGAGACGGTCTTCACGTGGTCTGTCACCTCTATTGTCATGGGACATTTCAGATTCATGGTTTGCACGAAGTGACATGACGATAGATCGTCGCGCGGCGATCCAATCGGAGCTTCGCATTCCAACGGCAGGGTGGGAAGTCGCCTCGGAGCTTCGGGATATTTTCCCGACGAAATTTCCAATTATCCCGAGCCGGCGGGTCAGATTTTTGTTAGGATGGCAGCGTGACATTGCATGAACCGTCTCGCGCGATTCACCCACGAATTTGAATTGTCCCCATCCCGTCTAATCCACCGGAAAGCTGGTAGTTGCGGCATTTGGCCACGACGGCAACTCCGCTCAAATCTACCTCATGCCGAGTCACCCCGCCCGCTTTGACCCATCTTCGTCTGGCAGACCATTCAACCAGGGCCTGACTTTTCTGAAGGCTCGACAGCCTCCTCGGGGTGCGCGACATATACGCCGCAGGCTTGATCGCTTTTTGCCCCCACCAGCGGCGGCCGGCAATCCATTCATGTCGTCGGCAATCTAACGTCCTCGTTTCGTGCTCCAATCTCCCCCTATCGCTCAGAAAAAATCGAAGGGCGGTTCTACGGAAGCGCCGGACCGCTTTAGTTTTTCTGGGCATCAATCATTTGCGCTCCGGATCGCGTGGCTGCCCAAGACCGTGAGCACGCTGGATCGCGGACTCGATCCATTCGCCGATCCCCGCTTGGGCACGCAGATGCTAGGTCTGGGCAAGAACATGGTCGAGTCGCTGCGTTATTGGGTGGAGTTTTTCGGAGTGGTGGAGCCGATGAAGCCCGGCATTCAGCCGGTGCCGACGGAATTCGGCCGCCTCATCTTTGGCGCGAAAGGTTACGACCGATTCCTAGAAGATGAGCCGACACTCTGGCTGCTGCATTGGCGTGGGACGGCCGCGTCGTCGCGACCCTACTTCGCGTGGCACTGGCTTTTCAACATCCACCTCGAGCCTGATTTTACCTACGATCATGCGGTGGCGGAGTTCAAAGCACACTGCGCCACTTACGCCCGGGCGATGTCGGATACGACAGTCTGCCAGCATCTCGACGTCTTCTTGTCGACCTATGTGGCGTCCACTCCCCGCGCGGGCGCGGTAGCCGAGGACCTGCTCGACAGCCCCCTTGCCGCGCTCGGACTCATCAAGGAGAATGATTTGGGGGATTCGGGGCGCAGCCGCGAGGGCGGTTATTTGGTCGACGCGGGGCGCAAGCCCACCCTCTCGGATGAGGTTTTTCGATTTGCGCTTCATGACTGGTGGTCTCGTCGCCATGCAGCAGAGGAAACGATCTCCTACCGGCAAATGTGCACGGGGGAAAACAGCCCGGGTCGGGTT
>Ga0206960_1158_pt1 | contig 16310 bp, 11 predicted proteins | sample Alteio_BWOrgHeat_29_FD_153255 | JGI IMG/M metagenome (GOLD analysis project Ga0206960, IMG submission 153255) | Enriched cells from forest soil in Barre Woods Harvard Forest LTER site, Petersham, Massachusetts, United States -... | ecosystem: Environmental > Terrestrial > Soil > Temperate forest >... | reverse complement strand
GTGTCAGTGAGGCTCTGAGAAATTTCGTGAAACAAGTGAGCAAAATTGGTAAAACCATAAGCTAGAGCGTGAACATCGGGATGGAAGATAAAAGCGGCCTGGTATCCATCCTGTTTTTTCAGCTGTGTTTCCAGGAAAGAGCGAAAGTTTTCAGACCGGGCCTGATAGATTTTGACGCGCTCGCTTAATCCAAAAAAATTCATGTTTTTGTTCGCGACATTTACATAAGTGGGATTTACTTCAAAAGCATCCATCGTTATTTTAGCTACATAAGGGCCTGTTTGCTTCTCATCTCTCGACATAAGGGATTGGTGGGAAAAGAAGTCAACGATGGTTTTTAGCTCATAACCTCCACCGGGGCCAAAAGAAAGAAATCTTAGGTCATCCCGCTCTGGAATACTTTGATAGAATTCCCGCAAATCCGGTTCTTGGCTAAACAATCCGCCTAAAGTTTGCCATACCATTCCCATATCTTGAAAATGCTGGGTATAAATTATGTCTTTGGATACCGTTAAAAGGGCATCGTGTGATTTCTTGAAATCTTCAAGTAGCGTGTCGCGATCGACATGATGAAAATTTTTCAAAAGAGGCCAGTTTTGCTCATCAGCCAGATTTGCTGCATTGGGTAAGCGATTTACCAGAGAGCAAAAGGAATGTGCGTTCAAAGAGCTTAGGCAGCCAGTGCTCAGGGAATCATCGAGCCTACTTCGGTTAGCTTTGCACTCTTCCTTGTCGAGAATATCGGCAGAAAGGACTTCTTGATCAAGAGGAACATCGGCACGTATGACAATATATCCAACGTTCTTTGTATTAACCGCCTCTAACCCTTCAAATTTAGCGGACCTTATTGAAAAAGGAAGGGCCGAAGAGTTATTGGCTCGAAGGAAATCTTTAAAGTTTTCGAAATAGAAGGGGACATGTCTGGTAAAACTATTGCGAGTAAATAAATACTTATTGTCAAGTGCAAATGAAGAAGAAACTGCAAATAGCATTAAAAAACAGATAATATATTTTCGTATCATAGCCATCAACTCAAGATTTGAATTTTCAGATAAAGGCACTGTTAGTAGAGCTTAGCCTTCCGTGACACAATACAGTCTTTCAATCACTGTGTACACGAGGGACAAAGCGCTTATTGCCTCATGAAGCATGATTCTCATACTTGATTCGGTAAGCAGGGTCTACGGCACCCGCCAGACTCTGACGCTTTTCTTCACGAATGCGCTTGGCATCTTCTGCCTCTTGCCGATCTTGTTCTTGTTTGATTCGATCAATTTCTTCGTCTCTGAGCGCTTGTTCTTGAGCTAAAGTCCGTTTTTGTTGCTCACGTTTAATTAAACGATCGACTTGGGATTCTCCCTTAGGGAAAAATTGAATTGCTACATCGTGAGGACGTTTTAAATTTTGGCACAACTCGAGGTCTAGTCCTACCTTATTTAAGAGATCCAACTGAGTCGCAATGTCTGTTTCAATAAGCTTTGTTTTCTCGAAGGTGTCGATATATTTTTCATAAAAATGGTTTATAATTTTTTGCGCTCTCTTTGTTATTTTGCGACTGGATTCTAGGGGATGAGAGACAATGAACGCTGCTTCAAACAGCTGAACGATCGCTCTTCTATGACCGGGAGCCGTTAAAAAATTTTCATGTTTGTAACCTTGCTCTTCATGCAAAATTATTCCTCCTACTATCCATCCAAAAACCGGTATCGCGAAAGTCGCGACTCCGGCACTCGCCGCAATCGCAGATTTTATGAACTCCCTTTTTTTGTAATAGTCGACACATGTTTGCGCATTTACTCCTGGACCTCTTGTCATCAAAACAGCTATTAAAATAAGTTTTAAAAAACGTGTTTTCACAGGAATCTCCTCGCTGCATAGACTCGGAACTGGAATCTAATTCAGAACACCTTTTGTCGCAAGAACTCCCTCATAGCCAACGGCACTCAGTTAAGGAATATCTTTGTTCTGACGCTATAATTCGTCATCCCGGCGAAGGCCGGGACCCAGAATTCTAAAGGAACAAATGGCGTCAGTATGCGAGCGTTTCCTGGGCCCCGGCCTTCGCCGGGGTGACAAACCGCATAATATCTGGTTTTAGATCCTTAACTTTGTGCCATTAGACTCATATCTCCCTTATTTTTAAATGAGCTCTTGGCTCATTAATTTTGGAAGCGTACCGTTCTGGGTGTCTTGTGAACAGCTGCCGTTTGATGGACAGGAATTCCTATACTCACTTCTTCTTGGTCATGTCCAAGCTCTCTTTCATGTGCTTGCAACCTTGCAAGCTCGCTGGGATGAGTAAGAAGTGTAACCACTTTTGAGTAGTCTCCAGTATAATCCGGCTGCGTTGCCCAATCTGCGGCGCTTTTGCCTAGGAAGTCTTTTTGGTCGAATTTACTAACACCAAAGGAGGCTAGGAGGGCTACATGCTGATACCCTTTGCGAGCAGCTTCATGAAGAGGAGGATTTGCGCCATCTCCTCTATTCAAGAAAATCTTCCATCGGTCACTAAATCTCTCTCTGATAAACTCTAAAATATCGTGTGCGGCTGCTAGGCTTTGCGAAGTATCATCGGTATTGGCGATAATATGTGAGATAATTCTAGTAGAGGGTTGAGCGCCTTTTTCTAATAAAAATAGCACAATGTCTTTATTAAGTTCCCCAGCTGCAATGTCTAGAATTGTTAATCCTTGAGAATCCACTGCGTTTAAGTCGGCACCAAGAAAATGCAGCCATTGAACAGCTAAAAGGTGCCCGTTGAGAACTGCAACGGCCAAAGGAGTGAGGCCATAAGCATTACTTGTTTTGGCTTCAGCTCTAATAACTCCACACTCACCGGCTTTGTAGGCTAAATTCCAAGGCTCGATGTCACCTCGTCGTGCTTGTTCATGTACTATTGTGTCGCCAGCTTTACCAACGAGAACAGCTGCAGTGCCAGCTTGTTCTTGGTGTTGTTTTTGTTCAGCGAGTAATTGAGCACTGACCCATTCTTTATTGAAGTCTTGCGGCTTGCTTTTTTGAATTAAGTGCCCATTGTCGAAATGATACCAAGGGGTGGAAAGCTCTGGAACTTTGAGGTAGTCGAGTGGTGTGAGATGCTTATTGTCAGCGACCAAGCCTGAAGCACCCAGTTCGATAAGCCAACGTGCTACAAGCCAATTTCGCCGAGTAACCGCTGATGCAAGAGGAGAGTGCCCTTGAGTGCTTTCCACACGATTGAAATCTACACCAGCAGCTCTTAACAATCTCATAATTTTGAGTATTTGAAGACATCGGTCGTTTTTGCAGGGATCATAAAAAGCATCAACTAAAAAATGACCCAGCGTTCTCCACTTACCATCTCGTACATGCGGGTCTGCTCCCGACTTGAGAAGCATACGAACGATATCAACTTGCAAATGACCGACCGCCACTTGCAAAGCAGTGTTCCCAGCCACATCTTTCTGATGTATGTCGATGCCGCCCTCCAAAAGTGATAGGACGACACGTTCATGTCCGTGACTAATGGCTTTATGAAAAAAGGAAATTCCTTGAGTATCTGTTCTTTGTGCAGCAGCTGGAAAGCGCCGCAGATATTCAAGCCACTCCTCTTCTGTTCCCGGCTGCAAGCGTGCGAAACAAGCTCTTTGTTCACTATTTCCTGCAATTGGTATTTTTATCAACTCCTTTTCCCACACCATCCCGGGCTGAGGACAAGGTATGCCGCGCTCTTTGGCTAGAGTAAGAATACTATCAGCACCGGAGTGCCTTATTTTTAGACACAAGTTATATAATTTTCTCAGCTCATTAACACCTTTATATGTGTAAAATCCTTTTTTTTCTGTAATTAAATTTTGTAGGTCGGTATTTATGTAGCCACGTTCCGTCAGCATATATTTGGCGCGTGAATAGGTAGAAGAACTCAGCAGACCGGCATGTGATGAAAAAGCGCAAGCTAACACGACACAAAGGAATAATAATATTCTCATAGCAATCCCCAATCAATGGGCGTGCTATACGTATGCGTCGATAAAAATGCAATTGCCATTGATTTACAAAACTTTGCCGTGAATCTTCAAGATGCGTGAAGTCATAAATGCTCATCAAGTATGGAGTTCCTAAAAAGGTCTTACTTACTCGATCAGCCGAACGGAAAAGCGAACCACTTTAACTCCACAGCTATTTATGGGATTTGGAGCCTAACTCGAGATGTATTCAGATTCTTTAGACTCCTTCAGCAGTCCGAACAAAGTAGGCGCTTTGTCAATGAGAATGCTGTGCAGGTCATTACCTCCACCACTCTCAAAACCTTCAGAGAACTTGGAGTTCAATTCATAACAGACACACCGGAGGTCGAAGAGAAGCTTACTCTATTGCGAGAGCGTTACCGCAATTTTATCAGAGAGCAGGGAGTAAAAGAGGAAAATTGTCACAATTGTGACACTCCTCTTGATTGCGGCTTCAATCCTTCGGGGAAGATGAAAGCGGAGTGAAGGCTGCCTTTTGTAGGTCTTATTAATTCTACACTGCTATGGAAAAAATGGCTTCCATAGCGAACGAAAATGGCGATGTTGATAAAAATGTCGCACCGGTTATGAGCTCAAAACCGAAAAAGAGAAATCCATTTTCATTGAGCTCATATGAAAAAAATTACCAAAAAGTTTTTTTGTTGTCTTTTATTACTCACATTTTTGGGGCACGCCGAGCAACCAAAAAAGATGCAACAAAAAATACACAAAGCATATATGGCGGGAATTAACGGTCGTTCAGGCAGGCATATCGATTGGACCATGCCTCAAGCGCGGAGTGCTTTTTTTGCGGGAAAAGCGGCGCATGATGAAATACTGAACAATCACGCACAAATTACTGGACGGCCCGCGCCATCGTTCTTTCCTTTGATAACTGACAAAAAGGCAATTTTTCGTCTTCAAGATTCGGTGTCTTCTCGAATTATTGACTCGAACACCGGCGAAAGATACATAAAATTATATCATGGCACCACGACACAATTTCTCAAAACTTTTCAGCAAGGGGCACAGGCCATTAGATTTGATAAAGCAACCAAGGCGGGGCTTGGCAAAGGTTTTTATGTAACTTCTTCTTTTAAAGAAGCAACCTATTATGGGCATGATCATGTTCGATGGGTTGCTGGCTATAAGCCCATGATTGTGGTCATTGGTGTGCGTGAAAATGTCCTTATTGAAGGTCGAAATTTTCGCCAACATTCAATGTCAGATTTTTTTGGTAATAGTCTTAATGAAGGCCTTTATTTTTTACGAAAACCCGAAGCGCCAACTCAGTTCATCTTTTTCAGTAATATTGCTCCCTATTTGAAAGTCTTTGCCTTACAAGATTCTGATGGATGCAACATTATTAATCCTCAACTTATAATTTGATGGAATAGGATATGTTGCGGCCACCTTATTTTATCTCTTGCGCAGCCATTACTTTCTTGCTTTTTTTGACTTAGTTTTTTGTTTTTTAAGCGTGCTCACTTTGACTGTTTTGTGGACAGCATCTGGATGAATATGAGTTTTCTGGAGTATTCCATGCGCCGCTGTTCTGCTGCTTCCAGGTGGCGCAAGGACGAGACTTGTTTTGGATAATGCGTTCCATAAAGTGGCATCTTGAAAGGCCACAGTTCCGCCACCGCGTTTTCGTTGTGAAATCATTCTGTTGATGTCGCCTACACATACCCAATCATTTTGCGTGGTAATTGCCCATTTGGCATGATCAGATGTCTCAGGCCATGCCCAATGAGCTCCCATTGAACCAAGATTAATGTATTTTATATCAAAGGTTTTATGGATACCGTCGCTGTCAGTAATTGGAGGAATTGGTCCTCGTATCCATGTTTCCACATCTATGTTGGACTTCAGGGTGACGCCAACCAAGTCATTCCAGAAGTCACCATTCCATTGGCGATTTTTTGCAATAACTTTAAAAGGCATGCCGCCACTCGATTTTAATTCCAAGACACTGGTTCCTTTCGGAGGATTTGGATTAAGTCGCTGAGACAAAGCGTACAGAGGGTCAGACTTGGATAAGCTGGAAGGAATACGGCAAAGATAGCTTTGTGGTTCTTGATAATGAGCCATTTGAGCAGCAATTTTACTAGCGGTAGCCATATCGAGACTGAGGCATAAGTAAGTTTGTCCGTATATTGGAGTGGGATCTTTGCTTGCTTTTGGATCGGCGAATAGAGGCCATGAATGTAATAACCAAAATGCGCTTTTTGATTGGGTGTCAAAGGCAATGACCCCTTTGGTATGGCCTAAGTTGCCGTTATCAGTTCCTTTGGCGCTGCTTGGCATCTCGTCATTGTAGAGGATCCAGCCGGTAGTTGGAGAGGGCTTTTTGAAGATCGAATTGAGCGTATTATTGAGCGCGCCCTTTCCTTGATTAATGAGATAGGGCGACTTATATTTTGTTGCGGAATCGAGCTCCTTTGTCAGGTGCGGATCGTAATATACGTATTCGTAACCGGTAGATTGATCACTGTTGCTGCCTGGGCTCAGTTTTGGTACCTTATACATGAACCACCAATCAGCGGCTTTTCCATTCTCATCAAGTGCCGAAATTTTCATAAAACTTTTCCGATTGAAATAATTTTTTTCGATGTTGAAGAACGAGAAAAGCTATCATGAGATCTTAATAGTAGAATCGGTTATCAGTAGGACTACCTGAGTTGTTGGTATCTATGCTTGATTTCTTTTTTCTAAAGTTCATTCACCTTCCCAATTGACCTATGGATCCGAATCTCGTCTATGGTTGAAAGAAAATCAAAGTTGTATGCACGTTTTTTACCAATCTATTTGGAGGAAATAATGAAATCATTTGCACAAAATATTGCGGCAATTTCTCTACTTTCGCTATCACTGACATCTCACGCCACATTAACGGAGCAGCCATCTACAGACCCTATTGGGGAAATCAAAACCATAGATGACGGTCTTGAGCAGTTCCAATTCGATGAGGATACGCGCATAAATGTCTTGGCACTTCTCATCTCTAACAAATATACACGTTTATTGAATAAGAGACTTGATGAAGAAGGAGTGAGTGGGGACACTCTTATGCATTTGGCGGCGCGGCTTCAGAGTCCAAGAATTTTTAAATCTATGGTTATCGTTGGCGGGGACCCTTGTAAAACAAATTTCTACGATCTCAGTGCAAAGCGAATAGCTGGAAAAAATGAGTCATTTAAAGGAAGGCTCGATTTGAACGACTTAGAACAAAGACAAGGTCTGTTTCCTGCCAATACGGGTAAATTTGAACAGATCTTGGTTCACGCGCAAAAAGCAGCCGAAGAAGCTTCTCGGGAGCCAGTGCCTGAATTGTACAAAAAAATTAAAGTACACTCGAATAGTTTATTGAGTAAATATCCCATAGATAATGATGGTCGCGTTATGGCTCTTGCTGCCTATATTTCAAAAAGCTCAGGAACGGCAATTAATGAGCCCTTAGCAAATACTGGTGGTGAGACCGTTTTGCATTACGCAGCAAGACAACGAAGCAGTACCGTTTTCAAGGCCCTGATTATAGCCGGCGGAGATGACAGATTGACGAACGTGCTTGGTATTTCTGTAAAACAACTGGCTTGTGACAATTCTGCTTTTGCGGGGAAAATAGACTTCGACATACTTAAAAGCAAACAAAGAAGCCTGTCGTTATAGGCCGTGTTTGCATCAAGTTAAGGAAATTTTTGCTTTGAACGCCTCATGATTCCCCTTTGGAAAAAGGAGGGGGCGATTTCTTCGAGGATGCCACACAAAAAATCCCTCTCAATCTCCCTTTAAAAAAGGGAGAAGCGCATGACAAAAACCTTAACTTAACCTGAGTTCTGGATAAGGAATAGATAATTTGTCATACTAGGTGCTAAAAAATCGAGCGAAAGCGTAGATTTTCAGCAAGGTGGTATCCAGCAAGAAAGCCAAAAACTGGATGCCACATTGGTGAAAATCAGGACTCGAATAAAATTCTCGTCTGATTTTCTACCATCTGGCATGACATGGCCGTCAAATGCACACTTTATTCAGAACTCAGGTTACCTTAGTGCCATTGGCAGCAGCCCCCTTTTAAAGGGTGTCAATGGTTCAAAGTAAGCGTCGAATAATCTATAAGCGTGGCTCCAAGGGGGCGTTATTAAAAAGTTTTTAAACATAATGAAATTATTTATATGTTTAGCGCTCAGTTTTGCGGCAATGGTTTTCGCTGCTCCGGATGCTTTGACTGAAAAAGATCTTTATCACTTACTTATTGAGCAAATAAACTACCATCAAAATCCTGATGACAGCACCTTTGGTTTGAAAATACAGGCACTCTACCGGCGTTATGGACGAGTTGAGAAAAGAGTTGTGCCCGCACTTTCTCAAGAACTTTTTCCGAAAATGATTGATTTGCCCGTTTTGGTTTTTATTCCGCATTCAGCTTCTGAGCACTCTTTAGCGCCGGCTATCATCCATGTTCATGGTGGCCCTCAAGTTATTATCGATGAAGACACCGTGCATGCAGAAATTGCTTACTTTCTCTCGCATGGTTTTGTAGTTTTTTGCCCAAATTATCGAGGAAGCGCTGATATTACGTTATGTCAACCTGGTGATCCGTGGTGCAAAGCTGCTTGCGAACTTATGCTTTTTTTACGCTTAGAAAAAGCCGATTTAGTCCATACCGGTCCCGAAGATATTTTAGCCACTGTACGCTATGCTCAAAGCCTGCCTTTTGTACAAAAAGATAAGCTCATTCTGCGAGGGGGCAGTTACGGATCCTATCTGAATGCGCGATTCATGATGAAGATGGGTAGTGACAGGCGCTTTTCTGATACGGGCATTCGTGGGGTGCACTTTTCTGGAGGTCTTAATTATCCAGCAACAGTAAGTGATTTTCCTGCTGATGTTGCTGTTCTCGTGACCCATGGTGAGAAAGATAAAATAGCTTCTTTCTTGTCTGCTAGACAATTTTGGAGCAAGTTTTGCAAGAGTGGCAGAGATAATGTTTTCGCTTTTTTTGCGGCCTTTGGTGACCATCATTTAATAGATAAAACTCATCACTATGGTGAAGATGGACCTCAAGAACGTGAGCTTGCCTCCTATGTTCATGTGCTCACAAGCTTTGTTCACGATCTTGCAGAAGGAAAAGCGCTTGTTCATGAAAAACCGCCCGCTGAAACTCCTCTTGAAATTGCCTGGCACAATTTAGGACCAACTGCTCGAGACTTAGCTCAAGAAATAGCAAAATATCAATTATTTGAAGAGAGTAAAACTCGTGTTATAAAACAAGAGTTGCCTCAAAAAGCGAAGCATTTCTCATTTGCTCAACTCAAAACAGCTTGCAAAGAAAAATTGGCCAGCAGAAAAGCCGCATCAAAAAACTTGGTAGGCCCAACGACCAATCATTTAAGAAAAATACTCAAAAGAAAATTTACCGGTGATATTGAAACAGATTTAGTCAGATTTTTTAGTGAACATTATCATCCGCTTGATTGGTCCAATAAGCATAGCCCAATTTTTCTGGAAAATGGCAAAGAGATTATTGAGAATACGGCTACCTTAGCACAATTGGTAGCAATGGTGGAAAAAGAACGGCAATTTTTGACCGAACATCCTGACCACGTCGTGTTTTATCATGCGGCTTCTCAAGGTACCCTGCAGCTCTATACACTTTTTACTTTGTGGCACAGCGTACTTACCGGCACAGAAGCAACTTCTCTTTACCGGCTTAGAGCTTCTGATTTAGCAGGGACTCAGAGTGGTGATATACATGATTTTTTGCAGGCTATGCGTCGTACCGCCGAGGGCGAAAAAGTTCCAATGCTCAATTATTGTAGTGGCTATTCGCAAAAAGCGATAGCAGCTACTACCATGCTGAGTTATCGCGTAAATACCGCATGCTCTTCTGCTTTTTGTTATGCATCAGATGACAAAAATCTTAACGATGCTCCTCACGTATTGAAGAACTTTCTAAAACTTATGGGGGTGTACTCACCGAATAAATATGCTGAATATCGTAGTTTATTTCTTTCTTATCGAGAGGCAGAGCAAGGTAAGCAAAAAGTGATGCAACAGATTTTTATGAAGGCGGATGCTGCGGACAGATCTGCCTATCTTTGCGAAATATGGGGACGTACATTTTTGCGAGGTGCGCCCTTGAAAATGAGTCAACCAAGTGTGCTTGTACCCCTTAATCATGGCGATACTCATACAGTCAAGCAAGCGCTGAAAAAGTCTTATTTGGATTGGCCAGATTTGGAAATTTTTGATGGCTTTGCTACGCGTGCCGATCGTTTGCCTTTATTTTCTAAACAGGCTTTGAGTGCTTTGGATGCCGTGCAAGCTCGCATTATTATTGGCCCTGAGCATCGTGAAGTTTACACCTATGTGAAAGATGAACAAAATTTTAAGGAGTTTCAGTCGGCGCTCGCTGTGCTCGTTGCGCGAGATATTTTGGATCGGTCAAATGATAAGACTTGTGTGCCTAAAGGGATAATAAGCGAACCTTGTGTTGCTTTGGCTGCTTTTCAATTGAGCGTAGGAGAACAAAGTCAAGATTTGGCTCCTACCGACGAGGCTCTCGCTGCTGATGAAGAGGCCTTCTTTGAATATCAACAGGGCTTTGCTCTTGGTCAAATTGCTGATTTTGATTTTGATGAATACGAGCGTTTGCGAGGTGCATTGAGTCCGCAAGCCAAAAGTCGAGTACATGAGCGCATATTAAAATTGAATCTTCCTACTTTGGCGGATAGTGTATTTGCTTTTACGAGTTACCTTCAGGGTTTTACTTATTTTGACATCATCACGCTCGGTATTAATCGTTGTTACCCCGTAAGTGTTGACGAAAGTTCGAAGCATACAGAAATAAGAGAGAAGCTACTGGAGCACTTCCGCAACCATGCGGTTTCATCTAAGGGGCTCATCATGGATATTGCGTCTCCAGAAAAATATCTTGAATTGCGTATGGCTCTTGAAAAGGCCGTGGACGCCGTGATCTTTGACTACGAGCTTTTTGCTTCTTCAATGTTGCATACTCAGTACATTTTCCGTTCATCCGCCTGTTGGACAACTAAAGCGGTAGCACTTTCCTTATCCTTTAGACATGTGGATAAGCTGCCTTTAAGCATGTAGATAAACTCGTCAGACAGACTCAAGGATAACAGCGATTATCCTTCCCATTTAAATCGCGTCAATTGCACGCAAAATAAAATCGTTCTTTGCGAGGCAATGTTTAAGATATTTTGGGTTGTTATTGAAAACTCTCTTGCCAAGAAGAATACATGATACCACCGGCAGCATAAGTGCCTGCTTTTCCCAAAGTATCGATACTGTTAAGCGCGACTGGTGCAGTCAGGGTGTTGGTCCAGGTTGTGCCATTCCATTGATAAACGTGACCGCTGCTGGTTACGATATATGCTTCAGTCGTGGAAACCATTCTTACTTCATTGAGGGAGGTTGAAGTAGGAATGCCCGTGGCTGTTCTAGTCCACGTGCTGCCATTGTAATACCAGGCATTTACGGTGGTGCTGCTATTAACGCCAACGGCCCAGCCGATGGTAGTAGACCCAGACTTAACCATTGAGATGCCCTGCATATTTGGGCTGCTGGTAATCGTTGTCGACAAAGTCCAGCTTGAGCCACCCGTAGATACATAAATGCGACCGCTGCTTGCAGCTATCCATGCTTCGGTGGTAGTAACTACGCTCACATCGTTTAAATTACCGGTCAGTCCAACATTGTAAGTAACCCAACTCGATCCATTATAGGCATATGCGTTCGCGCTATTGCCCACTGCTGCACCCACATCTGCGGTACCGTTACCATTACTATCGATGACTGAAATACTGTTAAACGGTTGGGAGCCACTCAGTGAAATGGCCCAGCTGCTCCCTCCACTCCATTTATAAATTTCGCCGGATGATGAACCAGCCCATGCTTCGGTAGAAGATACCGCTTCTATCGCGTTTTCATTTCCTGAAAGGCCAGTGCCTATGGAGGTCCAGGTTGTGCCATTATAATGGAGTGCGACTTTAGAGTTTCCTACAGCCCACACTTCAGTCGTTGAAGCCATAGATACATCGAGTAGGTTTTGTGGTGAAGATATGCCAGGGTTGGTAAGAGTCCATACTCCAGCAGTGGGTTTATTCCAATGATAGAGATACCAGGTTGAAGATGCTGTATTTCCCACTGCCCAGCCTTCGCTGATGGTGGATCCTGAAAGAACGCCTCTGGTTGCTGTTCTTTTTCCTACTGGACTTGTCAAATTGGGCACACCCCCGACACTGCTTAAATTGCATTGCTGTACTGAGTTAAGCGAAGCACCTGAAGTATGTGTAGCTGCGGTGGTTCCATCAATGCCGCGAACAACGTTTGAGAAGCAGGAAGTACTGGTGCCACCACATACAGCCGTGGAAGTCGATGTTCCCCAATAATAAACTCTTTCGTTATCAATGACCAGACGGCCGCTCGAAGGGTACCCAGTCAAGCTTGATGCAGGAATAACCGTGGCGGTTGCGGTGAGAGCGTTGCTTAAGGTTGCTGTAGTCGTGGGAAGTGCGGATTGGGTTCCTGTTACCGTAAATACACCGGGCAAAGCACTCACGCCGCCATTGGTATTGGTGACACTTGAAGCGCCGCTTACGCTCGTACAACTGAGCGTTCCAGCCACAATCAAATTGGTCGCAAATTCTAGGCCTGCTTCAGCCACATAAAGGGCTTGAGTAGTTTGTAGCAAATCAGCTTTGCTTCGTGAGGCAGCTGCGTATATTGCGCTCAGTAATACGCCGCTGACGCCAACCACCAGTATGAGAATACCAAGACTGATCATGACAAAACCGCGAATCACCTAGTTCTCCTTATTTTACTAGTGTTTGAGGAGCGCGCTCGATAGATTCCAAATAGGCAAATATACCGCAAGAGCCAAGACGAGTACTACGCCAAACATGAGGGCTAAAAGCATGGGCTCAATGAGAGTAGTTAGATTTTTTATTACCCCATCAATTTCTTCATCATAGAATGCGGCAGTCATTTGTAAGGTTTCATCTATTTTACCGGTTTGCTCGCCAACCATGCACATTTCACGAATAAGCGGAGTAAAATAGAGTGCTGATTCCAAGCCTTTGGCCAAAGATAATCCTTGGTTGACGCGTTCTTGAAGCAAAAGCAATTCTTTAGCAAAGCAGACATTACTGATAGTCTTCGCGGTGATACTGATACCATAGGCAAAAGGAAGCCCTGATTTATAGAGTGCTGACATAAGATGTGCAAAGCGAGCATTTTCGGTAAGTATCGAGAGCTTTCCAAGGACGGGAATGCGCAAGGTAGCGTAATCAATTATCCAGCGCCCTCGTTCACTGCGAGCAAATCTGCGATAACCAAAAAAACTCGCGATAGCCAATGCAATAAAAATGTACCAATAATGCGTCAGAGCGTCACTGGTGCCCATCATTATTCGGGTGGGCAAAGGAAGGTCATTTCCTAATTTACTATATATAGATTTAAAGGTTGGTATGACGAACACTAAAACTATTATTGTTACTGCAATGAGCGCTCCTCCAACTAATTTAGGGTAGAGCATTGCCGATTTTATTTTTGCTTTGAGCCAATGCTCTTTTTCTAAAATTGCGGCCAAGGCCCTCAGCGTTACATGTAAAATGCCACCAATTTCACCTGCTTGAATCATGCTCACAAAAAGAAGGTCAAAATATTTTGGATATTGCCTGAATGATTGGGAAAGACTTAAGCCAGCATCAATATTTTTCTGGATGCCCATCAGTGCGCTTTTTAGACCCTTGTGAACAGTTTGTCGCACCAAAATATTAAAAATCTGATTAATGGGCATGCCTGCTGCAAACATGACGTGCATCTGGCGTACCATATTAGCAAGGTCTTTTGCTTTTGGTTTTCGCTCAAAGGAAAATTTAGCGGATGTTTGTTCGTCTTGTTTTTTCCTGATGAGAACTGGAAATAATTTGCTGTCCAGCAAGGCGCGGTGAACCGCTTTTTCATCAACCGAATCTATTTCGCCGCTGACCAATACTCCGGTGGAATTACGCGCGCTATAGCTAAATTGGGCCACCGCCTACTTCTCCCCGCAGATACGTAGGACTTCTTCAGGGGTAGTAAGGCCCGCCTTAACTTTTTCAATGCCATCTTCGAGCATAGTATGAAAGCCTAGTGTCGCAGCTTTTTCCTGCAGGCGAACTTCAGGCGCTTTGGTATTAATCAAAATGCGTATTTCATCATCGATTGCGATCAACTCAAAAAGTCCTAAGCGGCCTTTGTAGCCGCGCATAGCACATTCTTTGCATCCTTTTCCATAAAAGGCCTTAGATACTTGAGAAATTTTGGATCCAATGCGCGTTACGAATTCCTGAGGCAAGGGTCTTTCTTCTTTGCAATGCTGACAGGTGCGTCTTACCAGTCGCTGAGCCATCACGCCTAAGAGAGTTGAGCCAATAAGATATGTCTCAATACCGAGGTCAGTAAGGCGGCCAATAGTGGCAATTGCGCCGTTTGTATGCAATGTCGAGAGCACTAAGTGACCGGTCATGGCTGCGCGAAAGGCGATGTCTGCGGTTTCTTGGTCACGAATTTCGCCCACCATGATTACATCAGGGTCTTCTCGCAGAGAGGATCGCAGCGCGGCCGCAAAGGTTACTCCCGCTTTAACGTTTATTTGGGTTTGACTTACGCCTTCAATTTCATTTTCAACGGGGTCTTCAACGGACAAAACGTGATTTTTTGAGCGATCGACTTTCTGTAAAGCCGCATAAAGTGTAGTAGTTTTTCCCGATCCTGTGGGGCCTGTAACTAAGAAAATGCCATGGGGCTGATGAATTATTTTTTCCAAGATAGCTAAATCATGAGGTAGCAAGCCAATGTCTTCTAAAGTGATAAGCATTTCTTTAGAAAGGAGGCGAATAGCAGCTGCCTCTCCATGGATGGTTGGATAGGTTGCTATACGTAGATCAAGTTCCTTACCTCTGATTTTGATATGTGTTCTGCCATCTTGAGGAACGCGATGTTCGGCTACGTCCATGCCGCCCAAAATCTTGATTCGAGAGAGCACCGGTTCATGAGATGCTTTGGGAATCATGTCAAGTTGCTCAAGCATGCCATCAACACGCGCGCGAACGAGAAGGCCGTTGCGTGTAGGTTCAAGGTGAATATCGCTGGCACGTGCCATAAAGGAATTTTGCAGCAACTTATCAACAAGCAAAACCGTATTCGATCCTAAGGCTTCGATGTCCGCGTCTTTTACTGCTGGTGTATTTGAGCGATTGTCCATGCCGTAATGGACAATATCAATGGGTTGAGCACGCTCGCTCGTGTCTAATTTTTGACCATAATGCTGTTCAATGGCCTTTTTTATATCATCTTTAGTAGTGAGTATGCATTCGATATCAAGGTTTAGTTTTTGCCCAGCTTCATCAAGAGTATTAAGATCCAAGGGATTTGCGGTGGCGATGGTAAGCTTACCTTCAATTTCAAATAGCGGAATAAATTGCCAGCGCAGCGCTTGGGCCGATGTAATAAGCTTAAGGGCTTTGGGGTCAGGCTGAAAACTGTCGAGAGCAATATTAGCAATGCTCAGCTTTCTCGCAAAACGACTGCAAAAATCTTTTTCGGTAATGAAGCCAAGAGAAATAAGGGCTTCGTCTAAATCTTGATTTTTTTCTTTTTTTCGCGCTTGGGCAGTAACGACTTGGGCCGCCGTGAGCACGCCTTCTTGCACAAGATCATCGACCAATTCAGTTATTTTTCGTTCACGAAGCTCCATATACCCACTCTATCAGCTAAGTGTCTTCGGGTGCAAATTCGCGGAGTAATTTATCTACATGTTCTTGGGTTTCATGGAAAATAGGGAGAGCTTGATCCCCAAAACGTGCCAAAAAGGCTTGATATGAGCTTACCGCGTTGCCAGTGTCCCCATTTTTTTCGTAAAGTACCCCTAGGTTAAAATAGGGCTCAGCATAATAGAGGTCGAGTTCGGTTGCCTGTAGAAGAGATACTTCTGCTTCTTTTGATGAATTACGCAAGCTTTGCAGATAGCCTAAATTATTAAAACATGGTGCACATTTTGGATTTAAGGCAATTGCGCGAAGCAAATGCGTTTCACTCAAAGCCAATTGGTTATTTTTCAGCAATGCCAATCCCAAGTCATTATGGATATCAACATTGTCAGGCTCAAGTTTAAGAGCATTTTGATATGCTTGGATGCCGCCTGCAAGTTGATGAGCTTCAATAAGCACGCGCGCATCTCGTGACAGTTGTGTCGCGTTTTTTACCAGGGGAGCTTGCGCCACTGGGCGAATTATTGGTTTAGCATGGGCTCTTTCA
>Ga0206960_1154_pt1 | contig 16481 bp, 17 predicted proteins | sample Alteio_BWOrgHeat_29_FD_153255 | JGI IMG/M metagenome (GOLD analysis project Ga0206960, IMG submission 153255) | Enriched cells from forest soil in Barre Woods Harvard Forest LTER site, Petersham, Massachusetts, United States -... | ecosystem: Environmental > Terrestrial > Soil > Temperate forest >... | reverse complement strand
CAAATGCCGGAGATGGACGGCGTAGTCGTGGGTCGAAGGGTGTCGATGGATCCGAGACTCAACAAGATCCCGATGATCCTGCTTTCGTCGTACGGGTCCTACGCATCCCTGGAAGAACTGCAGGAGGTCGGCTTCGTTGGGGCTCTGGTGAAGCCTGTCCCGAGCACCGATTTGCGCCGGTTGATCCACGAGGCCGTCTATCGAGCGACGAACACCGAAGAAACGGAAACGGTCGATATTAACGAGACACAGATGGCGGGCATGACGGCGCTGATCGCGGAGGACAACATTATCAACCGCGCGGTCGCGGCCTCCATGCTGGAGCGATGGGGATGTGTGGTCGTTCAAGCGGAAAATGGAAAGGAAGCGATAGAAGAGCTTCAGCGAGATAGTTTTGATTTTGTGCTGATGGATTGCCAGATGCCTGTTATGGACGGCTTCGAAGCAACTACAGCGATCCGGCACGCCGAAGAAGGAACGGACCGGCATCAGATCATCGTCGCTTTAACGGCCAACGCGATGGAAGGGGACAGGCAAAAATGCCTGGACGCTGGAATGGATGGCTACGTATCGAAACCGATCGACGCCAAGACACTTCTATCGACGGTTTTAAAGCTTTGCGCTCAGGCACAATCTATGGGCGCTGGAAAAATAATGAGCACTGAAGGAACGATTGATTTAGAAGGACTGCTAGAGCGCTGCGGTGGCCGGAAGGACTTGGTCCACAAGATTGCGCAGAAATTTGCCGAGACCGGACCCGGAATGGTTTCCCAAGTGAAAGATGCGGTCGGCAGTCGGGATGCGGATGCGGTGTATCGGGCCGCCCACCAGTTGAAGGGCGCCAGCGCTACGATGGGCGCGGTCAAGCTGGCCAGCATCGCGGCGGATATCGAGATGTTGGGAAGGGAAGGGAACGTCGGCGGAGCGGCCGATCGCCTGTCGGCGCTGGAATTCGAGTTCGAGCGAGCCGTTCCGATGCTTCTTTCCGCCTCCCAGACTATTTAGTTCCGATTTGGCGTTATAGGATCAGGCTAGCGTCCCGACAATTAAACCATGCGAAGCGTGGTGAAAGTTCTGGGATTGGGAGCTGCGATGCTGGCTCCGGTTTTGTGTTCGGCCCAGCGAACCTTCACCTACCAGCCAAGCGACTATCAGGCCGTCGCCGTTGGGCAGGCGGCCCAGATTTCGGTAAGGACGACCATCATCGTCTTGGGCGATCCAAACGCGCCGGTGGTCACCGGACCTACGAACACCTTTTCCGTTCGTCTTCACCCGCCACAGGGTCAGGATTCTCAGCTCTTAAACGTCATGGTCGAGGACCGGCTCGTTGATGTGACGATTCACCGAAGCAACATCGACGGCGATCTCGAAGTAACCGCTTCAATCCCCGTCTCCGCCGGCAACTCGCCCGAGCTCAAGGTGGACTGGGCAACCAAGGACCAGGGCGTCCTGGAGAGCACCGTCGAGGTAACCGCCTCGGACAAGATGCAAAGTATCCATGCCTCGACCGGGCGCATCTTTCCCGGGTCTGTTCGCCCTATGCCCGCAATATGCTCGGCACGGACCAACCATGTAATATGGAACGGACATGGTTTGGTTACTGAACGGCATCTTTGTCCTCGCACTTCCTAGCGCGCTCGTTGTCGAAGCGGACGAATTTTGGGCAGCTCAGGCGACTGGACAAGGGCAGCCGGAAAAGCAGAAGGAACGCGACCCGATCAACCCGGACCGACCCGGCATTGCCGATGGCAGCATGGTCGTCGGCAAGGGAATATTTCAGATCGAGCTCGGCCTGCAACTAGAGAACCACGACCCTGCCGGCGGCGGACATGTGAGGCTGCTCGATACGCCGGTGCTGTTTCGTTACGGCTTGGATAGCCGATTCGAACTACGCGTCGAGTCGGTGGGCTTTAATGAGCAATGGCAAACGGGTGCGCGGACGGCTGCAGGATATGCGCCGGTTTCGGTCGGCGCGAAGTTCCAGTTTCAACAGCCATCGGACAAAAATGGCCAAGTGTCCTTGGGGACCATCACTCGCGTTTTTGCTCCCTCCGGCGCCGGCGGCTTTCAAACTCAGCATGCGACAGGTGACTTGCGCCTGGCCGCCGACTGGACGATGGCGCCACATTGGTATCTGAATCCAAATCTCGGCCTCGGGCTTTATGAGGATAATGGCCGGCCGTTTACTGCCCTGTTAGGGGCAATGACGCTGAGTCGGGACCTGAACAGCCGGACGCAGGTTTTCATCGACAGCGGTACCCAGACGCCGGAGAGCCGCGGCGGCCACAACGGCACGATCGTCGACATGGGAATTACGTTTCTGCCAACGAACGACACCCAACTTGATTTCAGCGTCGGAACCGGCGTGAGCGGCCAAACGACGCCACGACCGTTTGTGGGCGCCGGGTATAGCATCCGCTTCTGAGGAAGGAGCTTCTTGTAGACTTTCCCAAGTGCGCCTGATGCGAAACGGCACAGAGGAACGGGAAACGTCACGGATCGAGGCGTTTAGCGACAACGTGTTCGCGGTTGGCATTACGCTGTTGGTCCTGGCGATCAAGGTGCCGACAATCCCCGCGACGCCGGAGCCCGGGTTTCTGACCAAGTACCTCGTTTCCCAGTGGCCCGCCTACCTGACGTACATCATCAGCTTCATTACCGTGCTGTTGATGTGGATCAACCACCATATGATGTTTCAGCGGGTTCGAAAGCCCGACCACGCGCTGATGTTCCTGAACGGCCTAATGCTTCTGCCCGTGACGCTCTTGCCGTTTCCCACTTCGCTGCTGGCCGTATTCATCGCGCATCCGCAAGCACGATATGCGGCCGCCCTCTTCTCCGGCTCTTACGTGCTGATCGCCGGTTTGTATTGCCTCGTTTGGACATACATCACGCGTATGAACAAGAAGCAAGGCGTCGAGGAAGATGCCGTCCGGCTTCATCGGCAAACGACGAAGATTCGAGTCGTCTTTGCCCTATACCTCGGGACGTTTTGCTGGTCGTTTATCTATCCGCTAGGCTGCATCTTCGCGTGTTTCCTGCTGGCCGTCTACTTGTCGCTACCTGAACTTCGGAATACGGCGGAGTAAGCTTCCGCTCGTTATGCTAAAGGGTCTCAACACGGTTTTGTGCCAGGTAACCGATATGTCGCGGGCCGTCAGCTTCTATCGAGAGTTTTTCGGGCTGACGCCTGCTGTGGAATCGCCTTACTGGTCGCATTTCGAATTGCCGGGCGGCGTGAAGTTGGGCCTGCATCCGCCATTTACCGGAGGTTCGTTGGCAAACGGCACAGGCTGGGTGTTGGGCGTCGAGGTCGAAGATGTCGTCGCTTTGCGGGCTTCTTTGGAGGGCGCCGGTTTCGTTGTCGGAGGTTATCACGACGTTCCCGGCGGTGTGGTGATCGACTTCAAGGATCCCGACAACAATCCTATTCAAGCGATCCAAACAGGGCGGACCGTGAAGGACCTAAGCTAGGATTGGAAGAGGTTTTCCTACCGGATGATGCCACGACACGTTCGTGGGCAGCGGATCTTGCCTCCTCGTTTCGCGCCGGCGACGTCGTCTTGCTCGAAGGTCCGCTGGGGGCAGGCAAGACGACTTGGGTTCGTGGGCTGCTTTCCGGTCTCGGTTTCTTGGGCGCAGTGCGCTCCCCGACCTTTAACCTGATCCAGACATTCGACACGATCCCGCCCGTGATGCACGCCGACCTGTATCGGGTGAAGAGCTTTGAAGGCATCGGTCTGGAGGATTACCTCGACACCCACCTCTGCCTCATCGAATGGCCCGACCGCGCCACCGGCCTGATCGATCCGGCCGCCTGCTGGCGGCTGTCGATCGGCTTCGAAGAAGCCGGTCGCCGGGCTACTCTGGTTAGGCCCTAGAAAGGCGTGTCGAAGACTAGCCACACCCGCAGGGTCTCGTCGGTTTTGATGGTTACCGGTTCGGTTAACAAGACAAGCAACCGATTCCCTTCGACGGCCGTTTTGGCGGCAAGCTTCTTGTCGCCGAGGAATACTCCGGCTGCCTTCGGGGGGTGCGGACCGGCGTCGAGGGCGATGGTTTGGACGGCCAACTGGCCGTAGCGGAGGCTGATCTCCGACTTTTGGGTGAACTTCGTTCGAGACTGGTTGAAAGTTCCCCAACCTTCGGCGGCAGTGAACGCAGCTCGGAATTTCTCGGGCCGCAGGCGGGGCGAGAAGCCGATCAGCTTCTTCGGCGCGTGGTGCTCGAAGCCGCAGATACCGATGAAGCTGCCGTAGCTGGCCATCGCACGGGCGTAGTGGTCGGAACACTCGATCTCGTTCCACGGGTTGCGCAGGTCGGCGCGGTAGCGGTCGTGAATGGCTTTCGTGACAGTGAGACCTTCCTGAACGAGCCCTTCCGCGATCATGTGCGCGGCTGCCTGGTGTTCGAAGCCGCTCATGCATTCGTTGAAATACCCGTATTGCCAAGCGGAAGGGTCGCCAAAGGCGTCTTTCTCACCCTTCGGGTTGGTCGTCATCACCAGCCCGCCATCGCCCGGCATCGCATACCAACGGCCTTCCTTATGCGCTGCCCGCCAAGGGCCCACGTCGGGCGTGAAGTTGTACTTATACAAGGCCTTCAGCGCCGAAACCGTGTGCTCGCGGTTCAAAACCCGGCCGAGGCCGACTTGCCACGCCCAACCCTGACCCATGACCTGGTCGATGTGGCAGCAGTCGTAGGTGCCCAATGCCTTGGGGTGGTCGGGGTCGTGGGTCTGGATGTAGTATTCGCCGTTAAATAAGTCGCGGTCGATGTTCTTGATGCCTTGCTGGAACAGGCCCCGGCAGCGCTTTGCGAAATCCATGTCGTCAAGCTCCAGCGCCATCGCTTCGCCGGCGCGAAGCGCAGCCAGATACAGGGACGTGATCCACGCGATCTTGCCATACCAGGCGGCGTCGAGGGTGTTCTCTTGGGCGCCCTGTAGGATGCCTTCGACGCCCTTGTCGAAGCCGATCATGTACTCGACGGCCTGCTTCACGCGAGGCCAGATCTCGCGGAGGAAAGCCGCGTCAGTCGACATCTGATGCTCGCGATAGGTTCGCAGGATGCTGCCGGCCTGGCCGTCCATCGCGGCCCGATGGTCGAATTCAGCCCGAAATCCAATCTCGCCGGTGTCCTTGTTAAACGCCAGCCCGAAGTCAACTCGCTTCCGCAAATCGCGTTCGAGCTCGGGGAAGATTCGCCCCATCGCTTGGGCATAGTGCCAAACGTGGGTGCAGGTTCCCGCGCAGCAGCCCACGCCTTCCCAGGCATAGAACCGGCCGGTGCCGAATCGATGTGCCGTGGTGGTGGCTAGGATCGAGGTGTTTGCGAACGTCCGGTCTAGGAACCAATAGGGAAGCGTCGAGTCGTACCAAGTCTTGTGCCACAGGCGTGTCAGGTGGGTCAGCCGAGTGTGATTCTTCGCGATGTGGTGTACGACTTCGGCTGAACTCTTGAATTTGGTTCCGTAGTAGCGCCCGGAACTGTCGTCCGGAATCCCGAGCCGAAGATTCGAAAAGTGCCAAGCGACTATGCAGGCGATGGTCTCGCTACCGCCCGGCTGAACGGTGACGGTCTGGCTTACTGCGGCCCTGTGTAGGCCTCCGGAGGCGGGGTCGGGGGTTCCTGAACCTAAAACTGCGATGGAGAGTGTGCCGTAGTCGGCCATCGCCTCGAGGGGGATGATAGTCTGCGGATTGTCGGTCTGGATGATCCTTCCGACGCCGATGTTGCCCCACGCGCCCGACTCCGCATCGACGATCTCGATGTGCGCATCCTTGCCGGCAAGGTCGTCCAGGCGGAACGTCTCGGCGCGCATCTTGTTGCTGTCGGCGCCGGTCGCTGTGCGGACCACTTTGCCGTCCACAACCAGGTTCAGGCAAGTTCGACCTGCGTGCTTTCCTCCGCCGATCCAGAACTCGAGGAAGTTCCTCTCGACCTTGAAGGTTTTGCCGGTGAGCTTGCCGGTGGCTTTATCTTTATCGGTTGTGGAATTGCCGGGAGCGGTTGCGTGAGAGTTGACCACCCGGTCGCCGGGGCCACCGACATCTCCCTGATAGGTGGGCATCTTCGACTTGAGGATCGGGCCAGTTCCGAACGCCGTGCCTTCGGCGGTCCAACCTTCATAGGTTTCCTTGTCCCAAAGCTCTACGTTGACGTCGAAGCGGGTGCTAGGCGGCTGTTTGATCGATTCCACGCCGAGCGTGACCATCGTCAGGTTGCTTTCCTTGTACGGCTCGTTGACCAGCCGGAACGTGCCCTCGGCGCCTCGGTTCGACCCAAGTGGATTCTGCATCCATCCGCTCAGCTTGACCATGGCAGGCTTTTCGCCGTGGTTATGGATGCTGTAGTGAAGCAGCGTTGCCGGCAGGCCGCTGTCGTCGGCGTTCAAAGGGACGAACGGCGAGAACGCCTCGAGCTCGATCTTGACCGTCGGATGGTCGAGGTACTGGACCTGCGCGACCGGATATTCGCCGATAAATCGGATGTCTTGGAAGCCCCTTCGATCAAGCGGCTTGGCATCCTGCCCATCGATCGATACAGAGAAGCCTTGGTCGAACGGCAGGATCTGATCTGGCGGGTCGACGTATGCCGAGCCGCCTCCCGAGCCGAGGGTTTGCCCCTGGTAGACGACTTGCTTTGGCGAGATCCCGAAGTGGTTCGCGTTAAAGATATCCCACAGCCAAAGCCGCCCGTCGCCGCCGATATACAGCCCGCCGGCGCAGATCCCCCCGATCGGCATCCCGATCTTGGCAAGCTGCTTTCCGCGGTATTCAGTCCGCTTGCCGCGCTCGGTGAGAGACTTCAGCCACGCTTTGTTGAGCTTCTTATCTGCCGGGATGGCAGTCCCGAAGTCGGAAATCTGGAACGGCCCCGCGAAGATAGATTCCGGAATCAGCGCCCCCAGAGTGGCCACTCCCGCCAGCCTCAAAAACTCGCGCCTCGGAAGCCCGCCAGGGCTGCAGCATCCCGATTCGCCTGAGCAATCCACCCTGTGAGCCTACCCTTTGATCCTAGATGTCCGGGGTTAGAACCGTCGTCCAATCGGAGTCGCCATTCGGGATCACCCGCCCAGTCTTGTCCATGTCGGTTTTGCCCGGCATGATGTAGATGTAGGCGGCGTGGGATGTAAACGACGTCATCGTTCCGCCATCCAATTTCCAACTGCAGGAAGTGTCGTACACGGCCCGCGTATAGACCGGCGGCGCCAAGTTTTTGACATCCTTCAAGTCAGGCTGAAATTGCCGCAGCCGCGCGATGTACTCTTTGAACGGCCGGTGAATCCAAAGCTGCTCAAGGTGCGGCAGGCCATACACTTGGTATTGCGAGTCACTCACGCTGTAGGTCTCGCCGTCAGTCAAGTGGTCGATCAACCGCTTTCCTCTAACGAGCCTATTGACGAGCGGGCAAAGGTACACGGCCCCGCCAACAACCACTACCGCGAGGGTCGCCGCCACAAACTGAAGTGGAATTCGCATGCGCAAACCTATTGGTTCAGTTCTACTGGGAACACCGATATCATAGCCAACGTTCCGGGACAGGCGTAGCCCAGGGGCGAGAGAATCTCCAGCGAAGGGTCTTGACCCTGGTAACTTGACCCGATGACGGGGTTATCACGGATCGCCAGTGTTACGCGGCCCTGAAGGGGCCGCCACTAGCTCCAAATATATTTCTCGTCCCATTCCATCTCGTTCTCGCGCAATATTCGTCGCAATTCGTCTTGGAATGACTCCGAACGGTGGTGCTCTTCTTGGCGTTCGATGTACCTGCGAACAGCGTTCAGATCTCCTGCTCCGACGGAAAACGCCCCGTACCCGGCCTGCCAGGCGAATTTGGAGAGAGCCGGGTCCTGCCGTTTGAGGAACGGGGTGGACTTGCTCTTCAGTTCTCGCACCCAATCGGAAAGGCACACCTTCGGCGACTGCCGAGCCAGGATGTGGACATGGTCAGCAACGCCGCCGATGAGGACGACCTTGCATTCCAGTCGATTCGACATGTTGGCAAGCCCCGCATACAGCCGTGGGCGAAGGTTCGGATCGATCAGAAACGGGATGCGACCTTGAGTTGAAAATACGATATGCACATGCACGGCGGAGAGTGATTGCGACATAGGCATAAATGTTACGCAACCGCGCGTGGGGCCGATGTTTGGACGCGGAAAATTGGATCGGCACGGTTCCAGGGCCGCTAATGGCGGCCCCTTCAGGGCCGATTGGCTGGTCGACTGGGTACCAGGGTCAAGACCCTTCGCTGGAGAGTCTCTCGCCCCGTTCGGGGCTGCTATGTCAATGAGAGTTCCATGCCGCCCCGGCAGGTGGCTAGGGCGGTAGATTAGCACGGTTGCATCTTAGTAGCCCGGAACGGGCGGGCCATTCTCCAGCGAAGGGTCTTGACCCTGGTAACGGTGATCACCGCCGACCCGGCCCTGAATGGGCCGCCATCCGTCCGTTCATCATCGCTTGCCGCCAACCATAACGAGGCGAGGACAGCGTCCGCTCAAAGCGTGGCGTACTCGAGGCCGAAGGCTTTGCGGGCTTCGCGGTACTCCCACTCGAGAACGGCCAACGCATGGGCACGGGAAACTCCCGGGTAGCGGGCAACGAACTCGTCGACGGTCCGTCCGCAGCGAAGGATATCGAGAAGCGCCAAGACGGGCACGCTAGTCCCTCGGAACCGTATGGCGCCGTTTAGGATATCGGGCGTCGAGGTTAAAACGCCTTCGAGGTCTTTGGGAATCATGCTGCCTTTAGTCTTCAGACGCTCGTGATGCTACAAACGAAACGGCTTGTATTAAGTGGGTACCCTGAACTCATGGCCTCGGCGGAATTGATGAGACTTTGGAAGCTGAACCAGGTTGATGTTGGTCTGGTCGAAGTTCGGCTCAAGGCGGCCAATCTCGATGTGGGAAAAAAGATTGCCGCCGAGATGGCTGAACTTAAGAAGCAGGATGACGAGATCGGCGGGAAAGCCCGCAAGCTTCAAGCGGACCTAACGGACCTCGAGATCATGCAGAAGGGGATCGACGAGAAGATCAAGAGGATCGACAAGCAACTCTTCGGGGGAACCATCGTCAACCCGAGGGAGGTCGAGAACCTCGAGAAGGAAATCGCGGCGCTCAAGCGCCAACGCGACGCGACCGACGCGAAGATCCTTCAGCTTTGGGAAGTTTTGCCTCCGGCTAAAGAGGCGGCGGGCAAGCTTGACGCCCAAATCGCCGAAAAACAAAAACAGCTCGCTGAGCGGAAAAAAGCCGCGCTTGTCGAAAGAACGGCGCTTGAAGCGGAATTTGCACGGCTTAACAAGCTGCGGCCGGAAGTGGTGAAGGGAATCGGCCCAGGCCTAATGAACAAGTACGAAGGCATTCGGCAGCGAATGGGCGGCGTAGGAATGGCCGAAGTAACCCGAAGACACACTTGTTCAGGCTGCGGAACCATCATTGCCGCGCGATCTGTTCAAAGTCTTACAGAGGATAAGGTGGTCACGTGCGAGTCTTGTCACAAAATCTTGTATTACACGGAAGGCGTGGTCTAAAAGGCGTCGGGCTCCTTGGAGTGGCTGCCGTTTGCGGCAGTTGCGCAAAGTTTCCGGCCAACTCTAATGCCGGCTTTACCGCGATTACGATCTCGTTCCAAGTAGCCGGGCAGATCAATCCGAACTACATCTACGATGTGGCGATCGCGTCGTACGGAACGTCCAGCCCGAACGTTTCGAACCCGAGTGCGACATTGGCGCCGGTGCCGGTAATCAACACCAGCAACCCGAACGGCCGCGTAGCGGGCTCACCGACCGAGTTCGTCGAATTTCCTTCACCGGCAGGCGCCCAAAGCGCCAACCCGTTCGCGCTTTATCAATTCGCGACCGCTGCCCAGGTTCCGAATCCAAGCGATCCGACCAACCCGATCAATCTTGCCGTGTACTCGCCCTCGGCGATCGCCCAGATCTCAAATTTCACCACACCTTGGACAGGCGGCGATCCTTCGACGCTGACTTTTACGATCTACACGAACATGATTCCGTCCTCGCTTGGTGACGTGGGGAAGTTGTTGCAGACGCTTCAGTTGAATATTCTTACTATGACGCGGGTCGGGAACCAGGGTTCGGGCGCGCGTGTGATCGACGGGTTGGGAGACAGCCGGACGGTTAGTGGACTGAATAACTACCTCCAGATCAACCTGTTGCAGACTTCGCCATATACCAACGCCGCCGGGTTCGAGCCGACCGGGGACACCTTCGGCGGGACCGACCCCGACGTGGATATAACCAACTACACGATCACCATCTCGCCGCCGTAATGCCGCGCGTCTCGATTCTTCTGACCTGCTACAACCACGTCAAATACCTTTCGGCGTGTGTCGAGGGCGTTCGTCGGCAGACATTTCGCGACTTCGAGATCGTGGCGATCGACGACGGGTCGAAAGACGGCACCCGAGAATGGCTTGCCCAGCAGCCCGATATTCGCTGCATCTTCAACGCCGAGAACCTTGGGACCTATGAGACGCTGAACGTTGGGCTGCGCTCGACGGACGGAGAGTTCGTCGCCGTCCTGAACGACGACGACCTCTGGGAGCCGGAGAAGCTTTCGAAGCAGGTTCAACTGCTGGACGCGCATCCGAAGGTCGGGTTGGTGCATACGGGTGGCACGTTCATCGACGGCGAGGGCAAGCAGATAGAGGGGAACCCGCTCGGCTTCGCCTTTCCGCGATTTGAGACGGGCGATATCCTGCTCGGCCTTGTGTACGAGAACAAGGTCATCGCCAGCGCCGCCCTCGCAAGGCGGTCGTGTTTTGAGCAGTTGGGCGGGTTCAACCGCGAATATTTTGGGTCCGGCGACTGGGAGATGTGGTTTCGGATCGCCGAGCAGCATGAGGTCGGGTTCGTCGATGAGCCGTTGACCCATTACCGCGTCCACGGCGCCAACGCCAGCCACAAGCTCGAACGGATCTGGCGCGACGACGAGAAGCTCCGATCGTGGATCGCGCCGCGATTGGAAAGTCTCGATGGGCGGTTTCCCGTTTCAGATGTCCGAAAGGCACGGGCCTTCAATCAAGCCGCTCTTGGTACGGTGGTCACCCTCAACGGCAAGCCGGCCGAAGGCAGGCGGGCGTATGCCGCGTCCATCGGACTGAACCCGACGCGGTGGAAGACGTATGCGCGATACGCCGCAACGTTTTTGCCGCCTTCGGTTTTCAGGAAGCTCCTGTGACCCCGGAACGGGGTCACATCCGATAGCCAGGTGGTCGCCAGACACTTGGAACTACGGCAAAGGTTGATTGGAACTCCCTTGGGGGCAATAGGGTTTACAGCCGTATGTGCGCATCGGGTTTGTGCCGAGGGATAGGGCTGGTCGGTATCGCTCTGGCATGCGCGGGGTGCGCCCGATTCCCGGGCGGGCCGGGATTTGGCAACTTCACTTCGATCACGTTTAGCTTCAAGCTGAATGGGATCATCCGAACGCCGACCGACGTTGATCCGACTTACTTCATCTACGATGTCGCGATCGCGGCATCGCCGGACCCGAATCCACTGCCGCAGGCGGCGCCGATTCCGACGGTCGACTCCAGCAACCCAAACGGGCGGATGAACGGCTCACCGACGCATTTCGTCGAATTCAACTCTCAGAACCCGCAGAGTGCGCAGCCATTCACGCTCTATCGCTTCGCGCTGAATTCGGAGATTCGGGATACCTACGACGTTGGCAACCCGATCAACCTGGCGCACTACGTGCCTTCGACGCGAGGCCTAATCTTCAACTACACAACGCCTCAATCGGGCGGAGACCCATCGAGGCTTACCTTTACGATTACAACCAATTTGCTCGCCGATACCGACGCCGAGGCGCGGCTACTCCGCTCGCTGCAGGTGAACATTCTCACGATGACGCGCCCATCCAATCTCGGGAGTGGTCCGCACGTCATCGATGGATTGGGCGACAGCAGCACGCTTCAGGGACTGGTCAATTTTCAGCAGATCGACTTGCTCGAGGCCGGGACCACTAACAACTCGGCGATGTTCGAGCGGGAAGGCGATACCTACAACGGCACCGAGCCGGACGTCGATATCATCGACTACTCGATCACGGTGAACCCGGTAGCTGGCTAAACTCTCTTCAATGGCTGCCAAGCGGATCTATCTGGACCACGCCGCGACGACGCCCCTTTGCGATGAGGCGCGCGAAGCGATGCAGCCTTGGCTTCGGGAGGGGTACGGGAACCCTTCGAGCCTGCACGCCGAGGGCCGCCGGGCAAAGGACGCAATCGACTCCGCACGGGAGACGTTGAGCGACGTCCTGGGTTGTCTCTTCGCCGAGGTCCTTTTTACTTCTTCAGGGACAGAGGCGGCCAACTTGGCCATCGCCGGCGCCGCGCTGAACAGTCAAGGCTCCAGCCGGGATCGGATTCTGCTCGGCGCTGCGGAGCATCACTGCGTGCTAAACACGGCGCCGTTGCTGAAGGCGCTGGGCTATCGCGTGGATGTCGTTCCCGTGGATCGGGAGGCTCGTCTAGACCTTTCGACGCTCGAGGATATGCTCGGCGACGACGTTTTGCTCGTGAGCTGTATGCACGCCAACAACGAGCTGGGCTCGATCAATCCCGTTCGAGATATTGCCGACCGCGTGCATCGGCACGGGGCCTTGCTGCACACCGACGCGGTCCAGACCTTCATGGCGCCCGGACTTACGTGGAAAGTTGGCGACCTCGATGCCGATTTACTGACGGTCTCCGCCCATAAGCTGTATGGCCCTAAGGGCGTCGGCGCGATCTATATTCGGGCCGGAGTAAAGCTGAAGCCTCTCATGGTTGGCGGTGGCCAAGAGCGCGAAATGCGCGGTGGCACCGAGAACGTCGCCGCGATCTCCGGCTTCGCCGCAGCCGTTCGAACGGCGTCGGCATACCGGCCGCCGGTCGAAAACCCCCGCGACCTGTTCTTGGCACACCTCGTCGAGTACGGCGCGGTTCCCAGCCTCGCTTCTTCCGAAGAAGCACTTCGCGGCCACGTCCACGTCCGATTTCCAGGCATCGATGCGGAAACGATGCTCATCGTTCTCGACCGGATGGGCGTCAGTGCCAGCAGTGGAGCGGCATGCTCCAGCGGGAGTATCGAGCCCAGCCATGTGCTGCTAGCCTGCGGTTACTCGCCCAAAGAGGCGCGCGAGGGCCTTCGCTTCAGCTTTGGCCGCTCAACGACGTTGGCGGTGGCAAACGACGCCGTCGAAAGGGTCGTCGAGGCCGTCAACCAGATTCGGTCCGTCGCGCAGAGTCGGTAATGCCTACAAGCTCCGGACGCAACTCTGGGCTTTGGTGTTCAGTTGAGCACACGCCGTCTGTCCGGCTGAGGCCTGTTGCCCGTAGAACCGGACGTGATGATTCCGCTCGCGCTCTGCGTTACATTTGCCCGCCATGTGCGGGTGTATCCGCTCGACTCGGTCGAAGGGCTGAAGGTCGATTACGGGATCACGGCGGAATCGGTCGTGTATCGGGGGCGGAAGGCGGTGAAGCTGACAGAGGAGTTGGACCCGGAGAACGGGGCGCTCGCTGTCATTCCTGGTCTGGATTTCGGGGATGGAACTATCGAGGTCGACGTCGCGGCTCAGCTTTCGGACAACGCCGGGGCTGGGAGCAGGGGGTTCGTCGGGATCGCGTTTCGGGGCTCGGACGATATGGAGAAGTACGAGAACTTCTACCTTCGCATGACGAATGGGCGATCGCCGGACCTCACGCTGCGGCCGCATGCCGTGCAGTACTGTAGCATCCCTGGTTTCACTTGGGACTACCTTCGGAAGAAGACGCCTGGCAAGTACGAGGCGTATACCGACCTTGAACTGGGGGCCTGGAAGCACATCAAGATCTCGGTTCATGGCGGCGAGGCCCAATACTACGTCGGCGACATGGGCAGGCCAGTCCTCGTCGTCCATGGCCTGCTCGGCAAGCAGACCCACGGTAAAGTCGCCCTCTGGGTGCACGCGCACACCAAGGCCTATTATTCGAACCTGAAGTTTAGCCCAGGCTAAAGGGAGCGCGCCCTTAGCGGTTAATGCCATTCAGTTTTCGGTCAGAAGCCTGCCCACGGTTGCCGCGTTACCGTTTCTCTCCCACGGAGAAGCCGTCGCATAGCATTATTTCCAGAGCGCTTTAAATCCATAAGATTGAATAGTTGGGCAATAGTTTTTGGCTGTGGCAGAACTGCGGTCTTGGGCTTTTGAATGACCCGAGATAGGTTCCTATGGCCCGCCACAGGGTGCACAAAGACAGAAGCAACTCCGCCAGGAGCTTGTCCAGCCCTGCCATTTTGGCTGCCGCCCCGATAAGGGCTAAGTTCATAGCTAGCGCCATGATCCCGACCTCGATTTGTGCTCCTTTGAGTCGCCACATGGACAGCCGTCTTAGTTTGAACCGCTGCTTCATCCTGGCAAAACCAAATTCCATTGTCCGACCGCGCTCTTTGAGGCGGGCTTTCCCCTCTTCGGATTTCGCCTTGTGTTTTTGCGCTATCCAGATGGCCACATCGGCTTTGGCATCAAAGCTGATGGTTTTGTTATTCGAGCCTTTGCGCGTCAGGCATTTGGCCGCCAAAGGGCAGCTGGGACATTCGTTAACGACAAGGCGAGTCACCTGAACACCGTTTTTGGGAAAGTCACCCTGGAAGACGGCGAGGTGGTTCGCCGGACATAAGGGGCGGTTTTGCTCGTCAAGACGCCAGAACGGATTTCGCTCTTTGCACGCCACGCAGGCATCGATCCCCAAATCCGATAGCACTTGAGCATTGTTAGGGGTGTCATATCCGGCATCGGCGAGCAAATCGCAGGGGAGATCTTTGTTGAGTTCCAAATAGTGTGCAAGCGTCGGCTCCATAAGCGCAGCGTCGCTCGCTTGGTTGGTGACGTGAACGGCCATTACGAGTTCAGTGTCGCGATCTACGATGAATTGCGCGTTGTAGCCGCGGATGTAATGACCTTGTCGTGTAAGCAGCGTCCGGGCATCCGGATCTTTTGGTGGAAGCGCCTCCCGCTTTGACTTTGTCTTCACAGAGCGCTCGATAATCTTCAAGGCGAGTTCTTCAGCGCTTAATTCAGCACAAGGGGCAGGCTCTGCCGCCGGTTCGGTCGTTATCTCATCGCCAGGTTCGAGTGTGTTATTCGATTCGGGAACAGTTGCGGAATTGCTCTGTGGTTCTACCGGGAAAGAAGATGCCGACTCGCCTTCGAATTCACAGGTCAGTTCTTGGTCGGCCTGTTCACACGCCTTTCGAAACTTGCGCCATTGAGAAAGCGCACCCGGAAGTTTGGTGCCGTCGATGCTCGCACGGCCAAGGCTCTCAAGGCCCGCCTTCTTGCCAAGTTGCACCGACTCGGCAAGAAGCTCGTCCATGCCTTCGCCCAAGAATCTGCGAAAACGCCAGATCGTCGAGTGGTCGGGTTCATGGCCCTGAGCCACCCACTTGTAACGCGTATCGTACTTGCAGCGCTTTTCAACACGGCGCGATCCAAATTCGCCGTCCCATCTGCAGAGCATCTCGATGGCGAGCATGACCTTGAGCGGATAGTGAGGAGCGCCTTGAAGGCTCAGTCGTTGTGTCAATGCCGAAAGGTCTAAAAGGGCAACCAGCTTCACCACCAGCCGCGATGGGTCGTCCGCCGGAACCATCTCATCCAAAGTCGGCGGAAGCAGCTCCGGCTGAAGCACATTCACAACCGGCTTGCGAAACGCAGGCGCCTGGCGAACCGGAGCACGACGCTTCCCTGATTCGCCACTAACCAATTCCATATTGAAAAGACGGATGGCAGGGCATGTTTGAACCTGATCCGATGCAATGCAACGGCTTCGCCGTGGGAGAGATGTCCGAAGGACAGAGAGGGGGAAAGGCAGAAACCGTCCCTTCCTCTCTTTTAGCGGCACTTCGGTTGCTTGCGAACTTGAAATGGCTCCTTGGCGAGGACGGATTTGCCCTCTCCCCCGCCTCGCTGCACTCGCCGTGCCCCTCTCACGGAGGAAACGGGCTGGGTTGACTGGTGCTTCATGAAAGGAGCCCTGACCTCATTGGCCGGCTAAAATGCCGCCCGTCACAAAAACTGGATGGCATTGGACGAGGCGTCCGCACATGGTTCGCGTCCCGACCTTCGGGACGCCTCCGGAAACCGGGCGGAGCGCCCGCGGTCCTTATTCACCTAATAACTTGGGCACGCGCTGCGCGTAGGGCAGTAGGGCAGGGCCCTCGCCTTCGGGGGTGTCTACGTAGTAGAGGCCGACCGTCGTGTAGTGGTTCCGGTACGGAGTGCGGTCTTCGTCCCAGCCGCCTCGGCCGTGCTCGAGGGTGAAGAGTAGGGATTTGGTGAAGGGGACGGGGTCTTGGATGTGCCAGCGGTACACAGTGTTCTGGATGCCGCGCTTCTCACCGCCGTGGTCGGGGTTGTCGTAGTAGGTGACGCCGAAGAAGGGCGTTTGGAACGTATGGCCGAAATCCCAGGCGCCGCAGAAGTA
>Ga0206960_1157_pt1 | contig 16484 bp, 15 predicted proteins | sample Alteio_BWOrgHeat_29_FD_153255 | JGI IMG/M metagenome (GOLD analysis project Ga0206960, IMG submission 153255) | Enriched cells from forest soil in Barre Woods Harvard Forest LTER site, Petersham, Massachusetts, United States -... | ecosystem: Environmental > Terrestrial > Soil > Temperate forest >... | reverse complement strand
TGGTCGCGGTATACGTCTTTGCCGTCTGACAGGCGGGTGAGGGTCATGGTAACGCGTACCAGCATGTTATAGCGCGAAATCGTGCCGTCGGGCGAGACGGCGGCGGTGGTGTCGGTTTCGGAGAGCACGGCCTTAAATGTGTATTCCGCCGGTTTCGTGCCGCTGCTAGCCAGCAAATCCTCCAGATGATTGGAGAAAAGCTGGGCCAGGCGATGCTGAGTTAAGTCCGCTTCCGAGGTTTCTACGGTTATGCCGGGCAAATTACCGGCTGATTTGGAGTCATGCGTGCCATATACCGGTTCGAACCCGCAAGCGGTGAGCAGTAGCAAGGCGAATGGTAGGAAGCGTTTCATGCGGCTACGATATTCACAATTCGCCCCGGAACAAAGATTTTTTTGCGCACCTGTTTGCCTTCCAGCACCGAAGCGACGGCGGGCAGGGCCAGGGCTTGGCTTATGGCTTCCTGCTCGCTATGGCCGGGTGGCAGGCTGAGCGTGCCGCGCAGCTTGCCGTTGACCTGCACGGCGAGCGTGATGACTTCAGCGTTGAGCAACGCCGGGTCGGCCTTGGGCCAGGGTGCATCGGCGATTAGTGCCGTGTGGCCCGTGCGTTCCCAGAGTTCCTCGGCCAAATGTGGCATGAAGGGATTGAGCAAAATCAGCACGGCTTCAATGGCTTCCTGCCATTCGGGCCCGTTTTTAGAAAGGCTTTCCATTTTGTTGGTCAGCTCGCGGATACGGGCAATGGCTTTGTTGTAATGGAACCGCTCGATATCCTCGCTTACGGCGTGAATGGTCTGGTGCGCGGTGCGGCGCAGGCCGGCAGCCTCCTCGGTGGATAAGGCCTGCGTGGGCGGGGTGAGGGCGAGTTTCCATAGGCGGTTGATGTAGCGTGAGGCGCCTTCGATGCCGGCCTCGGTCCATTCCAGGTCGCGTTCGGGCGGGGAATCGGAGAGCATGAACAGGCGGGCGGCATCGGCGCCGTAGCGTTCCAGAATAGGGCGCGGGTCGACCGTATTCTTCTTGGATTTGCTCATTTTCTCGACGCGGCCGGTGGTGACTTCGCCGGGCGGCAAGGCGGCGGCTTCCTCGGGCGTCAGCCATTTTCCGGCTTTGTCTTTATACGTCTCATGGCATATCATACCCTGCGTCTCTAAGCGTAGGAACGGCTCTTTAATCGGCTGCAAGCCGCAGGCTTCCAGGGCACGCATGAAAAAGCGGGAATAGAGCAGATGCAGCACGGCGTGCTCCACGCCGCCGATATAACAATCCACCGGCAACCAATGCGCGATGGCGCTGGGTTCGAGCGGGTCGGCGGAGGGCAGGGTGGCGAAGCGGGCGAAATACCACGAGGATTCGAAGAAGGTGTCGAACGTGTCCGTTTCGCGCTCGGCGGGCTTGCCGCAGGCGGGGCAGGGGACATATTTCCATGTGGGGTGGCGGGCCAGCGGGTTGCCGGGCTTGTCGAAGGTGACATCCTCGGGCAGGCGCACGGGCAGGTCTTTTTCGGGAACGGGAACGGCGCCGCAATCCTTGCAGTAAATAATCGGGATCGGGCAGCCCCAATAGCGCTGGCGGGAGACGCCCCAGTCGCGCAGGCGGTAATTGGTTTTACCGGTGCCGCAGCCCAGGGCTTGTAGCGCGGCAATGGCGCGTTTTTTTGCGTGGGCGACGTCCAGGCCGTTCATGAAATCAGAGTTGATGATGGCGCCTTCGCCCGTATAGGCGGATGTGCCGTCGCCACCTTCGACCACGGGCAAGATGGGCAGATTATATTTTGTGGCGAAGGCGAAATCGCGTTCGTCATGGGCGGGGCAGCCGAAAATGGCGCCGGTGCCGTAATCCATCAGCACGAAATTGGCGATGTAAAGCGGTACGGAGCGGTCCTCGAAGGGGTGAGCCACGCGAAGCCCGGTATCGAAGCCTTTTTTCTCTGCCTTTTCAATGGCTTCTTCTGAGGTTCCGAGTTGGTTGCACTCTTGAATGAAAGTTGCAAGTTGCAAGTTGCAAGTTGCAAGCGAAGTGGCGAGAGGGTGGTTAGGAGAAATGGCACAAAACGACATCCCGTAAAGCGTGTCGGGGCGGGTCGTGTAAATCTCTATTGTATTGGGAATCTCTGCTTGCAACCCGCAACTTACAACTTGCAACTTCATCACTGCGCCTTGCGATTTGCCGATCCAGCGTTCCTGCATGAGGCGCACTTTTTCCGGCCAGGCGGTGAGTTCGGGCAGGGCGGCGAGTAGATCCTCGGCGAAATCGGAGATGCGCAGGAACCATTGCGAGAGGGTTTTGCGTTCGACCGGCGCGCCGCTGCGCCAGCCGCGGCCGTCGATCACTTGCTCATTGGCCAGCACGGTGTTGTCGATAGGGTCCCAATTGACTAGGGCTTCTTTGCGGTAGGCGAGGCCTTTTTCAAGCATTTTGAGGAAGAAGCGCTGCTCGTGCTTGTAATAATCCGGGTGGCAACTGGCCAGCTCACGCGACCAATCATAGGACAGGCCGATGGATTTGAACTGCTCGCGCATGGTGGCGATGTTGGCGTAAGTCCAGGTGCCGGGGTGGGTGTTGCGCTCGATGGCGGCGTTTTCCGCCGGCAGGCCGAAAGCGTCCCAGCCCATGGGGTGCAGAACGCTATAGCCTTGCGCGCGGCGCATGCGGGCGACGACGTCGCCCAGCGCGTAGTTGCGCACATGGCCCATATGGAGGTTGCCCGACGGGTAGGGGAACATCTCGAGGACGTAATATTTTTTGCGCGAAGGGTCTTGCTTGGCGGTGAAGGTTCCGGCTTCTTCCCAGCGGCGCTGCCATTTGGTTTCGCTGGCCAGCGCCTCATACCGCGATACGTCGCTCATAACCGATTAATGTCCCAGCTGAGCGATACGCAGATGGCGGGCGCGGGTGAGGATGGAGTCTTCCAGCTTGCGGGCGAGGTGGTCGTCCACCGGCAGGTCGCGCCAGGCGGTGCCATCCAGCTTTTGCTTGAACACGCTGACGCGGATGCCGTCGGCGCGTAGCGTCTTGTCCAGAATGATGGCGTTGACTTTGTAGCGTTCGCCGGGGGCTTTGGGGTCTTCATACCAATCGGTGAGTACCGTGCCGCCGAAGGGGTCCGCCTGATTGATAGGCATGAAGGAAAGCGTATCCAATGTGGCGCGCCATAGGAAACCGTTCACGCCGATAGGGGATTTGGCGGTTTCGTCGTCCTTCACCGCGCCGCCCATAACGCCGAACCCGCCATCGCCTACTAGGCTGCCGCGCGATTCGCGGCGGACGTCTTTGATGTCTTGCGGTTTGCCGGGCTCGGATACGCCGCTGTTTTCAGAGCACGCGGCGAGAAGCGCGAGCAGACAAGAAGATAAAACCAATAAACGGGTGGGGTGCATGGTGCCTATTATGGGGTGAATAGAACAAAAAGAAAGGGCGGTACCGAAGTACCGCCCCATTCTCTAGCATAGAATTTCTAACGTTGAAATTAGAAATTCAGTTGGGTACCGAGCAGGAACAACTGACCGCTGTTGTCCACGCCATGACCGGTGCCCTGGCCGTCTTCATTATAGAAGGCGACTTCAGCATACGGGGTCAGGCCGGGAGCCAGCTTGTAGTCAGCACCGACAACGATGTTGCGGAACTTATCCGTGGACGCAATCGCGTTGTCGTATTTGCTACCCAGATAGGTCACGCTCAGGCCATAGGGGCCGTACTCATACGCGCCGCCCAAGGTCCAGAAGCGGTTGGTGGAAACACTGGTGCCAGTGCGGAGGCTTTTGCCCCAATCGCCGTAAGAACCAGCAGCGCTAAAGCCGAGATAGGAGGCTTTCGCACCGAGGGCCCAGGCGTTCAGGTCATGATAGCTGGTAGCGTCTGCTTGACCGTGTTCGCCAGTGGCGGACAGACCGAAGCCGACTTGGTTCCATTGACCGTTGTAGCCAATGCCACCTTGCCAAATATCATGCGCGGAAGAGATCGTGCTTGCAGCAACACCACCCGTCGCACCACCCACCGTGATCGGAGCACCATGATCGGTGCGGCCGAGCGTTTGGCCACGGTTGCTGTCGTTCGGAGCATAGCTCAAACCGGCTTGCAGACCATACCATTTCGGGGTGTAGTAGGTGACTTTGTTGATGTTTTCGGTGCTTTGATTGCCGAAGCCGTTGGGCGTACCGCCGCCAAACGTGCCAGCGCCGCTGAGGCCAGTACCGGTCGCACCATAGTTGATCGGGAGATCAGAGGTTGCGATGAACGGGTTGCCCAGACGGTTGTTGGCGAAGAAGCGCCAATCGCCGTCGATGCCGCCAGTAGCGCGAGCGATCGTGCCAGCATCTACTTTCAGCGTGTCATCGGCGCCGTAATTGGAGCCCATTTCCACGCGGCCCCACATACCATCTAAGTATACGAAGGTACGGGTGGCATTCACGCCACGGCCGTTTTGGTCGCCGGAGGTATCGGCTTGCAGCCAAATTTCGCTACCGTAGCCAAGACCTGCGTCGGACTTGCCGTCCACTTTCAGGCTGACTTCGTTACGGGTGTAGAACGCACGGTTGGACTGGCCGTTATTCGGGGTGGCGTTGACTTGGCCGCCCGACTGATCGTCACCGCTGAGGAGGCCAGCTTCGAATTCGGAGCTGCCACCCACGGTAACTTTCGGCGCATCTGCCAGCGCAGCCTGGGATACCAGTACTGCACCGACCAGGGCCGTCGTTCCGAGAAGAATTTTTTTCATAGAACTTCCTTGGTTTGAGTGTGACTTTAACATGCACAAGGTAAACACAGGTGCCTTACCTCATGGGCCTGATATTCGCCATTCAGCCGTCCTATGCAAGCCGGAAAAGGGTTAAGGCGGGTGGGAAGGCCGTTTTTGGGGGGTGCATGTGGCCATATTGCAACAACCAGGCCCGTTTCTTTACGCTATATTAATAGACTATGGACACCGCTCAGCAGATCATAAGGCGAATTGCCCGCGCGCGCGAAAGCTCGCCCATCGCTGCGCCGCAGGTGCTATTATTGGCGGCCAGCAAAGAGCAGGGGGCGGCGGCGATTGAGGCGGCTATCACGCACGGCATTACGCATTTTGGAGAAAACCGGGTGCAGGAGGCGGAGGGCAAGTGGCCGCCATTGCGGAAAAAATACCCACAAGTGCGGCTACATCTTATCGGCCCCTTGCAAACCAACAAGGTGAAGGACGCGGCGGCGTTGTTTGATGTGATTGAAACCCTGGACCGGCCAAAATTGGCTGAGATGCTGGCGAAAATGGAGCCTTGCCCGGAGCTGTATATCCAGGTCAACCCTGGCGGGGAGCCTCAAAAGGCAGGCATTTTGCCGGACCAAGCGGATGCGTTTATCCGTTATTGCCGTGAGGAATTGCGTCTGCCCGTGACGGGTCTGATGTGCGTGCCGCCGGTGGAATTGCCCCCGGCGCCGCATTTTGCCTTGCTCTATGAAATCGCCCGGCGGCATGGGCTAAAGGAGCTTTCCATGGGCATGACCGGTGATTTTGAGGTGGCGGTGACGCTGGGCGCCACGCAGGTGCGGATCGGGCGGGCGTTATTTGGTGAGCGGGCGTCTATAAAATAATAAATTTAAAGGATATTTAAGAGTCCTTTGCCATGATAAACCAGTATGAAAAAGGTGCTCAAGCGGCTGCTGGTGTTGATTCTGCTGTTCGCCATGACAGGCGGCGGGTTTTATGCCTATACGCAATTTTACGATGTGACGGTAACCCCGGATTTGCGCGCAGCGCTCACCGCCGCCACAGCAACGCCGCCAGCGCCTGCTGCCACTCCTACTGCCACTTCCGCCGTCACTCCCGTAGCCGCTGTGCCGGCCAGCCCCCCTCCGACGCCAGCGGATGATGCACAGGCCTTGCTGCATGGCAATGGCTATATCGCGCTGATGGGCGTCAATGCCCCGGCTAATGTGGAAAATACCTATGCATGGGCGCTAGCGTTGGTGGAGGCGGATATGAAACCGCTGCAGCCCGGCCAAACGGCGTCCGCCTGGGATACGGCCCCAGGTAAAATTACGGTGCAGGGTGATTATAAGCCCGCATTATGCATGCTTAGCAAAGGGTGGGAGCCTTTTGTGATCAACGGCCCGTGTACTACTACGATACAGCAGCTCAACCAGTGGATTTCTGGCAATACGCTATTGCTGACGCGCTATCACTCACGGTTTGAATATTCGCGATTTATTGATGTCCCGGGGTCTGGCGCGTCTGGAGAATTTATCCGCGAGCAACAGCTTTTCTTGGCGTATCTGGTAAGCGTGAGCCACGCGCATCCGGAAGGGGCGCTGCAAGAATGGCTGAAGAATGCAATTTTTCTCAAGAAAGCGTTGGCCGATCAAACCACGCTGATGAGCCGCTCGGTGCTCATGGTGATGTATCAGCAGACGCAGAAAGTGCTGCCGACATTGCTGGCCGCCGATCCGTCGCTTGCTGCTAAATATCAGCCGCAGCTGGCGGATATTCTGGCGCCGTTTGGGCCGAGGGAGATGAATATTGTGGCCAATACCAAAGCGGAGGAGCGTGCGCTGGCGCCGGTGATAACCAAGCTTACGCCGGGTGGCCAAGCCAAATTCAAGCAATTCTGGCAAGACGAAATCACGCTGGCGCAGACGCAGACGACGCATATCAGCGAAGCGTCGGATGCGTTTCACGCGAAATATGCCAACCCTAAACTGCCGGCCACTATCACCAAAGAAACCGTGACGAATACGCCGCCGCAGGACCTGGCTAAAGCCTTAGGCGAGGATGCGTATGTGAATCTTATTCTTGCGGGTATTGCGGAGGGTGCGGATTTATTCAAAGCCATGGAGGCGCTGGACGCCAGGAACCGTATCTTGAATCTCTATGTGCAGATGAAGGTGCAAACTATTACGCCGGATAAAGTAGGCGCGTTCATTCAGGCGGCGGCCTTGCATGACCCGTTTACCGATAAGCCGTTTGCATATGACGCGGCCAAGCATTTGATTTATTTTTCGCCCGTTCCTGGGACGGTGCAAGGTCTTCTCTACAACTAGCTAAGCTTATACATCTTGTCGTATTGCGCGGCGGCGTATTGTTGCTGGGAGGTGGAGTTGCCGCTGCCGCCTCCGGTGGCCATAGCCAGCAGCTGGTCGCCCAGGCCGCCGCTTTTGCCGTCGCTGATACCGGCGGTGAGTGCTGAGACGACAAAGCCGATCGGGCCGCCGTACAGCGCGCTGCCCATGATCTGTGAGCCTTGTGAGATCGTATCGCCCGTGACGGCGCGGTAGATGCTGCCGATGATGGGTAATTGTTGCAGGGGGTTGATGGCATCCACAATGTCTTTGAACGAAAACCCCGTATCTCCCGAAGCGGTTTGCGCGGCGGTGGGTTGATAGACCGCCGCCGCGGTTTCGCGGATGTTTTGCGAGGGGAACACGTATTGAACGTCGTTGCTCATGCCGGAAATAGTGCAACAAACGTGCCAGGGGCTAGGCCGGGTTCTCCAAATTGAAGCTATGTGTATTCTCATCGTAGGAGAAGACTTCCGCGTAGCGCGACCAGCTGATGATGGCGCGTAGCGTCTGTTCGGCGAGTTCGGCGCTCATCGTATCTTCCAATTCTTCCTTGAAGCGCTCGAAAGGGGCTTGGTGGCTGGGGCGCTCATCCAGAATGCGGCGGATATGCCCGGCGAGGGGAACATAGGTGAGCAAATGGAGGGCAAATAAGCGTTTGCGTTCGTCAAGCGCGGCGCCGGCGAAGCGCTTGCCGATATCGGTGAGGGTGATGTCGCCCTCGGCGAGCTCGGCGAAGCGCAGCAGCTGCAGCACTTCGGCGATGGGGAAGATGTCGTTGATTTCCATCTGCAAGGTGGCGGCCAGGGGCGGCATGTCGGCGCGGCCTTTGTACGGTTCACCCGCGACGGCCTCCATCATGCCTGAGAGCAGATTGGTGGAAACGCGGGGCAGCGCCATGGAGATACCGGTGCCGGGAAACAATTCGCGCGCATTGCCGCGCGCCGGGGTTTTGGCGGTCATACCGGTATAAATATCATCCACCAGGGCGCGGAAGCGCGGGTCGAGGCGGTTGCGGGGGTGGGGCAGGCTAACGACGATTTCCGAGGCGATGCGGCCGGGGTTGGACGAGAAAATCAGGATGCGGTCGCACATCAGCACCGCCTCCTCGATGTTATGGGTGACCATCAATACGGAGGAGATGGGCAACTGGCCTTCGGACCATAAATCCAGAAAATCGGTGCGCAGGGTTTCGGCGGTCAGCACGTCGAGCGCGGAGAAGGGCTCATCCATCAGCAGCACGGAGGGGTGCACGACAATGGCGCGGGCGAAGCCGACGCGTTGGCGCATACCGCCGGAAAGCTCGCGCGGATAGGCGGATTCGAAACCGTCCAGGCCAATCAAGTCGATGGCGGCCAGGGCGCGTTTGCGGCGCTCGGTTTCGGGCAGGCCCAACGCTTCCAGCCCCACTTCCACATTTTGCAGCACGGTGAGCCAGGGGAACAGCGCAAAGGTTTGGAACACCATGGCGATGCCTTCGGCCGGGCCGCTGACGCGCGCGCCGCGGTATTCCACCTCGCCGCTGCTGGGGGCCATGAGGCCGGCGACGATGCGCAGCAGCGTGGATTTGCCGCAACCGGAGCGGCCGAGCAGGCCGACGATCTCGGCTTTATTTAGTGTCAGGCTGACATCGTCCAGTACGCTGAGTTTGGCGCCGGAGGGTTTTACGAATGAACGGCTGACGTGACGCGCATCCAATACAAGCGGCTCCAGCATTTATTCCCCCATCGCAAAGCGGCGCTGCGCGAAGCTGTAGAGTTTACTCCAGAGCAGCCGGTTGAAGATGGTGACATACAGCGACATGACGGCGATGCCAAGCACGATGCGCGGGTAATCACCTGCTTCGGTGGCCCCCGCGATATAAGCGCCAAGGCCATGCGCGCTGTAAGACGCATCGCCCCAGCGCACCCATTCGGCGACGATGCTGGCGTTCCACGCACCGCCGCTGGCCGCCAGGGCGCCGGTCACATAGGCCGAGAAAATGCCGGGCAGGGCGAGCGTGCGCCACCACTGCCAGCCGCGCAGATGAAAATTACCCGCCACTTCGCGGAAATCCCCCGGAATGTTGGCGGCGCCGGCGATGACGTTGAAGAGAATATACCACTGCGTGCCGAGGATCATCAGGGGGCTGAGCCAAATATCGGGGTTGGCATCAAATCGGGCGATGCCCATCACCGCGACTGGAAACAGCAGATTGGCCGGGAAGGCCGCCACGGCCTGCGCGAGCGGCTGTACGATGCGGGCCAGGCGCGCATTCAGGCCGATCAGCACGCCGATGGGCACCCAGATCAGCGAGGCGAGGGCGATCAGTACAATAACCCGCCCCAACGTGGCCAGTCCCAGCAGCAACGCCTGGGTAATATCCGGCCAGGTTAAATTCATGGCTACATAGACTTCGAGCCGCCATGCACCATAGAATAGCCCGGCAATTACGCAGGCGGACCAGGCTTTATCACCCAGCTGGGCCAGAACGGGATGGGGTTTGACGGGTGGAGTGCGCAAGGGAAAGCGCAGATGCGAGAGATTATACAGCGCGCGGCCCAGCGGCTCGAAGGCGTGACTGAGCAGGCGTGTGCGTTGCAGCAGGGTGAGCACCCAGGAGCGCGGCGCACCGATGCCGCTGGCGGTTTGCTCGAAACGGAATTTCTCTGACCAGGCGATAAGCGGGCGGAATAGCAATTGGTCATAGGCGGCGATTACCAATGCCATGGCTGCGAGTGCCCATAGTACGGCGTGTACGTTGCGCTGCACAATTGCTTCGGCGACATAGGCGCCGATGCCGGGCAGCTGGATGGTCTGGCTGCCCACAGTAATGGCTTCGCTCGCCACCACGAAAAACCAGCCGCCTGACATGGAGATCATCATATTCCACACCAGGCCCGGCATGGCATACGGTACTTCGAGTTGCCAGAAACGCTGCCAGCCAGAGAAGCGGAATGCCCTGCTGGCTTCCTGCAAATCCACCGGGATGGTTTTCAGCGATTGATAAAAGCTGAAGGCCATGTTCCAGGCCTGGCTGGTGAAAATAGCGAAAATCGCCGCGCATTCAGCACCCATCGGGCCGGGGAAAAGATGTAGGAAGAACGTCACCGTGAAGGACAAAAAGCCCAGCACGGGCACGGATTGCAGAATGTCCAAAATCGGGATGAGCAACCGCTCGGCATGGCGGCTTTTGGCGGCCAGCGTGGCATAGGTGAAGGTGAAGAGCAGCGAGGCGACCATGGCGAGCAACATGCGTGTCACGCTGCGCAGCGCATAACCGGGCAGGGCGGAAGGGCTGAGTGTAATGGGCGTGGAAACGCTGGCCAGCGGCACGTGCAGATCGTGCAAGCCTTCCACGCTGAGCGACAGCACGGCGATAATCAACAGCAGCGCCGCCGCATCCCAGCGGTTGGGCTTATAGAAAGAAGCGATGCGGATGGCCTGATTCATAGGGCTCTTCCAGACGCGATAGAAGCGCGGTTGTCAATGGCGAAGTGCGCTTGAAAACGACTTGCATGCAGAGAGCGTTTCCCTTACGCTCCCTATTAAATTTATTTAATGAAATAATTCGCGGGAGACAAAGATGAGCGACAATTCTGTAAAAATAATAAAGGCGCCGAGAGTGGCAAGAATAGGGTCGGGCGAAGGGCGCGAAAACATTCGCCGGATCGACCCCGACCACATCTTAAAAGGCGGCGCGGGAAAAGTATTATTGGAACGCGAGCGGAATGATGTTTTTTATATCGATTGCGATGAAGTGCTGGAAGCAGCCCAACGAAAATGGGGGAGTTCTCCTGAAAAAAGCTCTCCGGAGGAGATTGCCAAGGCAAACCATAAAGCCATGGAAGCTGTCCGCTTTTGGTTAGACGAAAGAAACCAGCCGGACGAAAATGACATTTTGCCCACGGTTTATGTATTGCCTCCGTCGCAAGCTCTCTTTTCGGGGCGTTTCCTGGACTGGAATGTAGATAAATTCGTAGATCAGGGTGCACTCGCTCATCGTGTAAATAAACTTGATGCACAGGGGAGATTTCACGTTGATATTGTGGGCAGTCAAGCGCGCTTGGAAAAACTGTGTGAGGATTTAAGTAAAAGGCCGGGCGAGGCTCCATCTAAGGTTTATGTAGAATCTCTCGAGACATCCGGCTCGCGGAGACGAGCAAAATGAACGCGATTAGTAGCACTACGCCATGCTAGACTGGGACAAACTGCGCATTTTTCACACCGTGGCTACGGCGCAGAGTTTTACGCGTGCGGGCGAGGTGCTCAATGTCAGCCAGTCGGCGATCTCAAGGCAGGTGGCGGCGCTGGAGGATAGTTTGCAGGTGGCGCTGTTTCACCGCCATGCGCGGGGGCTATTGCTCACCGAGCAGGGCGAGATTCTGCTGCGCAGCGTGAGCGATATTCTGGCGCGGCTGACGGCGGCGGAAAATGCGTTGCTGGAGACGCGCGAGCGGCCGCGTGGCCCCTTAAAAGTGACGGCGCCGGTGGCGTTCGGCACGGTGTGGCTGACATCCGTGCTGCGGGAATTTTCCGATACGTATCCAGATATCGCCATTACGCTGCTGGTGGATGACCGTGAGCTGGACCTCACCATGCGCGAAGCGGATGTGGCGATTCGCATGTTTCCGGCGCGCCAGCCGGATCTGGTGCAGAAGCAACTGACTTCGCTGTCGGTTTCGGCCTATGCGTCCACCAATTATCTGGCGCAGCACGGCATTCCCAAAAAGCCCGAAGAGCTCGGCCGCCACAAGCTGATTACCTATCCGGAGGATGTGCGCCTGCCGTATGCGGAAGTCAATTGGTTGCTGCAGGCGGGGCTGAAGCCGGGCGAGGAGCGGAAATCAGCCTTCAAGGTGAATAGCTTGATCGGTATGCAGCACGCGGTGGAGAGCGGCCTGGGGATTGCGGCGCTGCCGGATTATATGATGCAGGAAAAGCGCGGCGTGAGCCGGATTCTGCCGGAACTGAAAGGGCCGGAGGTGGGGATGTATTTCCTCTATCCGCTGGAGCTGAAGAACTCCAAACGTATTAGCGTGTTCCGCGATTATCTCCTGCGCCGCCTAGCGCAAGACGGCTTGGCGCGCGGCCCGAAAACGGGCAAGGGAAGCATCCGCGCAGAGAGCGATGACGGGGCTTTTATTTAAATGCTTCATGCGAATGCCTACTGGCATTCGCATGAAGCGGCGCTCAAGGCTGACTCGGCCTGCTGGCCTCGAATAACGCGCAGCCATGCATAAAATGCATGGCTGATTTCTAATATTAGCTATTTTTGCAGAGCGAGAATCTGTTATGACTTTCCCTCATTAGGCGTATGCCTGATAAATCCTCCCTGTTATTTATCTCTAGCCCCGGGTTCGCCCGGGGCTTTTTTTTGCGCTAAGGGCGTTATTTTTCGGGATACCCATCTTGGCAGCGTATGAGCAGCGCCTTTAAATACTCGCTTTGCGGCAGATGTGGGTGAACGGGGTGATCTGTTCCATGACCGCTGTAATTCAGCACCGTGGCGAGGCGGCCGGTTTGTTTGATGCCGGTCATCACGGCTTCGCGGAAGCGTGGGCGGCTGGCGTTATGTGAGCAGGAGGCGATCATGAGTAGGCCGCCGTCTTCCACCAGCATGGCGGCTTCGCGGGCGAGCGTTGTATAGGCCTTTAGGCCTGGCTCGATATCTTCCTTACGTTTGATGAAGGCAGGCGGGTCTACCACCACGATGCCGAAGCGCGTTTTTTCGCGTGCGAAGGCTTCCATCGCGGCGCGGGCATCGGATTTGCGGAAGGTGCAAAGGTCCTCCACGCCGTTTTTGCGGGCGGATTCATGGGCGAGTTCGAGCGCCAATGCTGAACTATCCACCAGCGTGACACGGCGCGCGCCGTTTTTGGCGGCCAGAATGCCGAAGCCGCCGGCGTTGCAATAGAGATCTAGCACGGTACGGCCTTCGGCACGGGTTGCTACGAGCGCACGGTTATCACGCTGGTCATAAAACCAGCCGGTTTTCTGGCCGTTCATGAGATCGGCATAATAAATCGCGCCGTTTTCATGCACTTCCACCCAGGGCGGGACGATACCGCGCAGGAGCTTTACTTCGCGGGGCAAGCCCTCCAGTTCGCGTGCCGCGAAATCATTGCGCAGCACGATGGCTTTGGGGGAAATGAGCCTATCCAGCGCTTCGATAACTTGCGGCAGCAGGCGTTCGATGCCCCAGGTGGCGACTTGCAGCACGCAGGTATCGCCGAAGCGGTCGATAATCAGGCCGGGGAGGTTATCGCCCTCGGCATGCACCAGGCGGTAATAGGGTTCTGGGAACGCTTTGGTGCGCTTGTCCAGTGCGATGCGCAGGCGTTCAATGAAAAAATTCTGCTCGATGGGCTCCGGCGCGCTGCTCAATTTGCGGAAGGCTAGCTGCGCGCGGGCATTAAAATATCCGATGGCCATAACACGTCCTTTCTGATCCACTATCTGTGCCAATTCCCCCGGCTGCGCGAGCAAATGCTCGGAGGTGGGAATGATGTCACCGGCAAATAGCCATGGATGGCCTTTGAGAAAGTGTTTTCCGCGTCCCCGTTTGAGGCGCAGTGTTAATAGGGCGGCCATAGATAAATGCCTAATAAAATTTAATGCAAATACTGTGCCAGTATATAATGACGCTCAGCGCCTCCGGCGCCTGGCGCCGCTGGGGCTGCGCTCGCGGTCGCTCGCTAGTCTTCGCTGTGCTCGTCCGATTATACATATAATTTAGGCTCTTGGATGCGCGGCGCGGTAGGCTTCCAGCAGGCGCTGGCGGTCGACGGCGGTGTAGCGCTGGGTGGTGGAGAGGCTGGCATGGCCGAGCAGCTCCTGGATGCCACGTAAGTCCGCGCCATTGCTGAGTAAATGGGTGGCGAAGCTGTGGCGGAAGGCGTGCGGCGTGGCGCTTTCCGGCAGGCCGATATAGGCGCGCAGACGGCGGATCTGTTTTTGAAACACAGCCGGTTGCAGGGGCGCGCCTTTTTGCCCGATAAAGGCCAGGCTATCCGGCGCGAGTGGGTGGGGGCAGGCGTTTAGGTAGGCAGAAATGGCCGTGCGCACGGCGGGCAACACCGGCACGCTGCGTTGTTTATTGCCTTTGCCGAGTACGGTGATGGTTTCCGCATCCTCAATTTGCCGGCGGGTGAGGGAGAGCGCCTCGCTGATGCGCAGGCCGCAGCCATAGAGCAACGTGAGCAGCGCCGCGTCGCGCAAGCCAAGCCAGGGTTCCTGCTGCAAGGCGTCAATGTGCTCCAGCGCTTCATGGGATTGTTCCTTGGCTAAGGCTTTGGGTAGCGCGCGTTTGCGGCGCGGGCTGCGCAGGGCGAACAGGGCGCTGTTGCTGCCTTTGCCTTCTTTTTCCAACCAGCGGAAAAAATTCTTCACCGCCGAGAGGGCGCGGGCGGTGGAGGCGGCGTCATATTCATTTTCGGCGCGGCTGGCGAGCCAGGCACGGAAATCGGTAATGCTGAGGCTCATAAGCACGCGCGTGCCGATAGTGTTTCCCATATGTTCCGTCATGAAGGCTAAAAACTGCGTGACGTCATGGAGGTAGGCTTCCACCGTATGGTCTGCCCGCCCGCGTACTTGGGTCAGCCAGGCGGCCCATGCCTGCGCATGGTCCTGCGCGCTCATATATCCAGATTCTCTAAATACGCGCTGAGCTGATGCGCGACGATGCGGGCCAGGAAGGTCATGAGTTCGGCGCCTTGGCCGGGCTGGAAACGGCCGGGATGGCGCGTGCCGAAGGCGAGCAGCGCGCTGCGATCCTCCCCGCGCTGGCCGATTTGTTTGATGTCGAGCGCGAGTAGGGCGCAGGAGCGGGCGAGCTCCGTGCAGTCGGCGAATATGATTTCAAGGGCAGGGAGGCCGCTATGCAATGCATCTTCCACCAGCTGCGCTTTGCGCCCGGTAAGCGCGGCGCTGCATACGCCCGGCGGCACCAGTACGATGCCGGAATGAGCAGGCTCATTGGCTTCGAGCAGCGTGATTTCCTGCGGCGAGCCGCTATCGCCCGATTCCACAGCCAGGCGCACGACGTCTACATCGAACAGGCCGACCAAGTCGAGCGTCAGCACCTCCAGCAGCGCGGAGAGCGAGCGGGCGCGGATGAGGCGCAGCACAGCGTCATGCACCTGGGTTTGTACGGAGAGATTGTCGCGGCAGAAGCCGACCAGAAGATTATAGCGCTCGCTCATTTCGCGGCTGCTGACTTGCAGGTTTTTCAGCTGAAACTGCTGAAAATCTACTACACCTTCGCCCAGCGGACGACCGGGCGGGGTGAGGACGGCGAGCAGTTCCGGATGGCGCGACAGCATGTCGGGGTGCGCACGCAGATAATTCAATACGTCACGCTCGGTAAGGGTGGATTCTGCGGGGGCGCTGGTCACGCGATTTTTTGGCCGGTTTTGCCCCAATCAGTGAGGAACGTGGCAAGGCCCTTATCCGTCAGCGGGTGTTGACTGAGCGATTTGAGCACGGCGGGCGGGATAGTGGCCACATGCGCGCCGGCCAGCGCGGCCTCAGTCACATGCAATGGGCTGCGCACCGAGGCGACCAGCACTTCGGTTTTAAACTGCGGGTAATTGCGGTAAATCGCACAGATGTCGCGGATGAGCTGCATGCCGTCTTGCCCGAGATCATCCAGGCGGCCGACGAAGGGAGAGATGAAGGCGGCGCCGGCTTTGGCGGCGAGAATGGCTTGCGGGGCGGAGAAGCACAGTGTGACATTCACCATCACGCCGTTTTTGGAAAAATGGCGGCAGGCTTTCAGGCCATCCCAGGTGAGGGGCACTTTAATGGTGATTTGTTTGGCGAGCTGGCAGAGTTTTTCGCCTTCGCGAATCATGCCAGCAGCGTCCGTGGCGGCAACTTCCGCCGAGACGGGGCCGGGTACCACGGCACAGATTTCCTTCAGCACTTCAATGAAGTCGCGGCCAGATTTGGCGACCAGCGTGGGATTGGTGGTGACGCCGTCGAGCAAGCCGGTTTCGGCCAGATCTTTGATTTCTTTGATATCAGCGGTGTCGACGAAAAATTTCATAAGCTCATATTAACGTTCGAGATGAAATGCGCAAACAAAAACCGCCTGCCCCGGGAGGGACAGGCGGTTATTTCGTTCTAGCAGTAACGAGAATTACATGCCGGAAGAGGAGCTCGAGCTACCACCATGGTGACCTTTGTGGTGACCACCTTTGTGGTGCATAGCATGATGGTGGTGAGCGCCTTTATGGCCATGATGAGCAGCGCCATCAGCGTGCGGCGTTGCATCGGGCACTGACGGGGGGGTCTTGTCATTCATATCGGTCTGCGCCAGAGCGGGAACAGCCACGAGCGCGGCGAGCGCGGCAGCGGCGAACAGTTTCTTCATAGTAAACTCCTTGAAATCGTATAAGGTTGAACGTGCAACAAAAGTGCGCGAAAGTGGTTCGTGCGGAGCGGACTATACTGTGCTTCCAGGACGTT
>Ga0206960_1153_pt1 | contig 16501 bp, 8 predicted proteins | sample Alteio_BWOrgHeat_29_FD_153255 | JGI IMG/M metagenome (GOLD analysis project Ga0206960, IMG submission 153255) | Enriched cells from forest soil in Barre Woods Harvard Forest LTER site, Petersham, Massachusetts, United States -... | ecosystem: Environmental > Terrestrial > Soil > Temperate forest > O... | reverse complement strand
CCGCGTCGGGTCTTCCTGTCCCACCAGTTGGGTTTCCAGATTGATGAGGGTGACCGGTGAGGGGCCGGATTGAAGCGTTATTTCATTGTAGATGCTCCAGCAAACCACCGAAGGATGGTTGTAGCGTTGCCGAATCATTTCCCGGAGTTGCTGCAGGGTATTGGTATAGAACGCCGCGGACGCGGTGATGTAATCAATGACCGGGACTTCACTCCAGACGCAAATCCCGATCTGGTCCGCCAGTTGATATTCGTAGTCATTATGCTCGTAATGGGATTCGCGTAAAAATGTGGCGCCGAGTTCCTTGAGAATCGCAAAATTCGCATCGCGCTGGCCATTCGTTAGCGCCCATCCATAATTAAGCCAGTCCTGGTGCATGTTTACGCCGTGGAGGTCGTAGTGCTGGCCGTTGAGGAAAAAGCCGTTGGTCGGGTCCACACTGAAATACCGGAATCCGAGCGGCTGGCTCACCAGGTCGGTCAAGTTCGACCCGTTATAGATTTCGATGAACGCTTGATACAGATATGGATCGGAAAGGCCGTTCCAGAGATGCGGATTGGCGATGATCGTGCTCCCGACGACATTGGAAACCGAACTGGCCGAAAGTGTCACGATGTTCGTCAGGATCGTCACGGTATTGGTCGCCGCATCCGTGACGATGGCGCGAACGGTCACGGTCGCCGAGCCGGTATTGGCATTGGAAACGACGGTGGTAATCTGCAGATTGGCAGAATTGTTAGTGACACTGGTGGTCTTCAGATAGACGCCCGGCGAACCGTAATCCAGGGGCGAAACCTGCAGCGGATCCGTGGCCAACAAATGCACGTCCCGGTAGATGCCCCCGAAGAAGGTGAAATCCGCATTCAGCGGCGGGATGCTGGCGTTGAAGGCGTTGTTGACTTGTACCGCGATGACGTTGTCCGCACCGACGTTCATATAGGGCGTCACATCGTAAACAAATGCCGCGAATCCGCCTTGATGTTCGCCGATGAAATTACCGTTCACATAAACGTCCGCGACGATGTTGGCTCCGTCGAACTTGAGGAACAACCGCCTTCCGACTTCATTGGTGCCGACAACGTAATGCACGCGATACCAGCCGATGCCGCGGTAGTAGTTATTGCCGCCGTCCTGTCCGTCGAGGTTGTTCCAGGTGTGCGGCAGATTCACCAACGTCCACGTGGAATCGTCGAAGCCGTTCGTTTGCGCACCAGCGACATCCTGGCGAATGAATCGCCAGCCCGCGTCGAGATTGATGTCTTCGCGGGGATTGGCTGGCGGCGAATACATCTGGCCGAAAACAGCCGGAGTCGAAAGAGTTATTGCTGCGAGGAAAAGGAACTGAAAAATTCGCAACCGTCGAACAACGGCTTTGTTGTAACTCATACCTTCAGATCCTAGCGAGAGTCTTTGTCATAATAAAAACGGGGCGAACCGCTGCCGGTCCGCCCCGTCGGGAAAACATGGCTTTTAATCACTGGCTCAGGCTTTGCGAGAACGGCGGAGGCCCCACAGCGCGCCCAAACCCATGAATACCAACGCCACACTGCTCGGTTCGGGAACGGCGATAGCGTCAATTTCGTAAGAATCAAACCGGCGGGTCGGTTGGCCGGCAACATTGGCGTCAGAATACAGCCCGAAAGCGGTGATGTTGTCCCCGGGAAGGTTCGACGACAACGTCGACAAAGAGCTGCCGAGCGCCAGAAGGTTACTCGAGACGAAGGTCAACGTGTCCCAAGCACTACCGGCAGTCGTCCAGTTGAAGGTCACCTGTTGTGCGCCGCCGTTGATGCCGCCGGGGGGGTTGGGGAAATTGCCGATACCCGAGACGCTATTACTGTTGGCGAGTACCTGGGTGGAGGCATACCAACTACCGTCAACCATGACGGCAATGCGGAACCCAGGGATTGCCCCGCTGGTGCCGGCGGTACTTCCGGCGTAGAAGGAGATGTCCTGGACGTTGTATATGGAGGTGTTAACGGTAAATGCGGACGTGTAGGCGATAAAGTTGCTGCCGCCAGGCTGGGAGACATTGCCGCTGGCGAACACCAAGCCACTGACTGATTGGGACGTGGCAGCGGCACCGATATTGGCAAGGTTGGTGGGGCTGCCACTCCGGCCGGAAACACCGAAATTGTTTACACTAAAGCTGGCCGAGTCTAGGGCGTTCGTTCCCCAAGCTCCAGACCATCCGTCTTGTTCGAGATTGGTATTGCCGACGGTGGCGCCACTGCCGACAGTGCTAATGTTACCAAAGTTCTCGAAGTAAATCGCCTGCGCGTACGTTACCTGTGCGCAGAGCAGGATCGCTCCTGCCAACACGAAGAATTTCTTGAAAGAAAGCATATTTTGGTCCCTCACCTTGGTTGCGTTAAACATAATCTCGCTCCCTATGTTATCCCTGCCTGCTCGCTTGTCTAACAACCGCTCTCGCGTTGCGGTATCCATGGCCCGAGTTGATACTCGGAATCCCGTCATGGCAATAACTCGCTCGAACGGCACCTTTTTACTTGGGAGCAGGTCCGAAGACAAGCCAATTCTTACCCAAGGGAGGCTTTTCATACGCACACTTGTGCGAGGCGCGGATTTGGCGTATGCTGGCAGTGAAAATCACCGGATATGATACCGCCTACCTCCAAACCCCGCGTTACGTTGTCGGATATCGCGCGCCAGCTCAAAGTCAGCCATACAACGGTGTCCCGCGCGCTGCGCAATGACCGGCAGATCTCCAAGTCCCTCTGCCAGCGTGTCCAGCAGGTAGCGGCCGAGATGGATTACCGGCCCGATGCAATGCTGACCGCCCTGGCGCATTATCGGCGGACAAGCAAGGCGATCCCGGTCACGGCCGAGATTGCCTGGATCAATCATTGGCCCGACCGGGAGGAATTGCGTCGCGTTGGGGACTACGATCTCTTCTGGCAAGGCGCGGCCACCGAGGCTGATCGGAATGGTTACCGATTGGAAGAATTTCCTCTGGACAAGAAGATGTCGTCAGACCGGTTGGAGAAAATCCTGCTGGCCCGCAACGTGCCCGGTATCCTGATTCCGCCGTGGTGGCACGGGAAGTACCCGGACTGGGGCGATTTTCGCTGGGAGAGATTTTGCGTGGTCTGCTTCGGCCACACCATCCACGCGCCACGCGTGCATCTGGTATCCTCCGATCAGTTCTTCGATAGCGTGCTGGCCTACGAGAGCATTCGGAAGAACGGTTATCAACGCATTGGGATGGTGACGAACGCCGCGGTCGGAAACCGTCTGCGGTTTCTGGCCGGCTACTTGTTCGCACAGTCACAGGACCTCGCGAGCTTGCGACTTCCTCCGCTGCTGTTTCCCGTAAATTCAAGCCCGGAGGACCAACCGAATTTAGTCGCCTGGCTAAAGAAAACCAGGCCGGATGCGATCTTCACCGATCGGGCAGCGCTGCGCGACATGCTCGTCAACGCCGGCTACCGTGTGCCCCAGGACATCGGTCTGGCCAGGACCAGTGTGATGGCCGGCAGCGGCGACGCGGGCATTTATCAAAACTCCGATGAAATTGGCAGGGCCGCAATCCAACTGCTGATTTCACTGATCCACCACAACGAGCGCGGCGTTCCGCAGGTGCGCCGCGAGCTTTTGGTCGAGGGCGAATGGATGAACGGCAGTACGCTGCCTCCGCGGAACGCTAATCGCTAATCCGAATGGTTTATGTGGGGGATTGGAGCGGCATTGGAATGCGCGCTGGATTTTTAAAGGGTTGCCACTTGATACAAATTAGATGACGTAAGAAGCACGCAAGCGGGCGTACATTCTTCAAACTTTCCGAAGGAACTCGCAAGAAGCTGAAGAAATCGTCTGAATGGGTTTAGCAAACCGCCGCCTTGGACCACTCAGCCACCCCTCCGTTAATTGCCCTGCCACCATAACAAACGCCTCCGAGCATGGCAATCCGTTTGTCTTACCCGATTTCTCAGGGCGCACGGCTGAAGCGATCGATATGAGTGAAATACGACGCAGTGTCGGGGATGTCCGGCCGGAAACTGTCTGTAGTAGCCAACTATTATGTCGGGTGGGATGGTAAAGAAGTGTGGAACACTCGCAGAAAAATAGGACCGGTAGGTCCGTCCTTTCCTGTTGCCGTTGTCGGCGGTGCGCTGGAGCGCACCGCCGACACCGGTCAAGCAAGTAAGTATTCTTGCGGCGCGAACAACTATGACGTACGACGGCGACGCAGACCGAGCAACCCCAGCAGCGCCACTCCGACGAGCGACACGGTGGTGGGCTCCGGAATCAACTGCACGCTGTTGAACGTAATATCGTACGTGGGCGAAGTAATAACGGCCGGATCCACGTCAAGGTTGAACGAGTAGATGTGATCGTTTCCGCCCGCAATTTTGGACGCCTGCTGCGCCATGACAGGCACAGTAAAGGTGCCCACATTACCATTCCATACACTGGTCGGGGGACCGGTGGGATTATTTTGGGGGCCACTATACGGCATGTTGTAATTGAATTGCGTCGGTAGAGGCAAGTCATCATTGAGCACCAACTGGCCCGCTGAGAAGTAAACATACGGAGTGGACGGACTGACGTCTCCGTTGATTGTGATCGTTAGCTGGACGAACATGTTGTCAGTCGGATTTATCGTTTGAACCGCGGGTGCGTTGATGACAAAATTGGCGCCACCATAACCTCCGCCGGATGGGGCCACAACCTCGATACCGGTTGGGGTCTGAGTAATCGTGGCGCCTGTCCAGTCACCGTACGTGCTAGGAGCGCCAACGTTGTTCAGATACTGGCCTCCGGTGATGTAATCAGCTCGCGTCGAACTGGCCAGGGTCAACCCAGCCACCACGGCAAGCATGGTCATCACGTGCTTCGTTTGGGCTTTGTGCTTCATAGAATACCTCATGTTTCTCCCTTTCTCGCTTTTATCCCGTCGTTTCCAGAAAGCACACATGCTGCGAATCTTTTTCAGGCCGCACGGCTATCTGGGTTTCTCCACACTCGTCTCGCTACGAGTGCAAATACTAACTAAACCAGGTTCCAAAAGGAACAACTACATTACTTTACGTAAACTTCCTGCTTTTTCGCAGTTTTTCGACTGTTTTGGCGTTTCTCAAAAGCTGCGGAGCGCAGCCGGTCAATAGGCTCACCGAGTCGTGAACGCAGGCTTTTGTTGCATAGTTTCCTGTCATCGTCTCGACTGCGCTCCACATAATCTTCCCACTTAGGGCACCAGCACGCGCACTCGATAGTAGCGCGTTGGCCCGGCCACTACATTGGTTTCGATGAAACTCGTCACGGTACCCAAGCCGGTGCCTCCGCTCAGAATGTTGGTCTGACCGGTGCTGACAAAATTATTTGAGGAATAGCTGCCGTTGACGGTGCCGGTGGTGAACTCCAACACGTTCGTGCGTGAAGCGAACCCTGGCGAGTACGTGCTGTCGCCACTGGCGCCCAGATACGTGATCACCAGATTGGTCGAGTTCGTCTTCACGATGCTAATAATGTGCGGATAAGCGGCGCTATTGGTCGGGTTGAACCCCGCCAGGAATTGATTGGTGTTGCTGATGCCCTTGCCCAGCGGGTCGGCATTACCTCCGCTATAGGCGGGATTCGCCAATTCGGCGTTCGAGAAATAGTTGCTCTGCCACGTGGCAAACGGATTCGGTTGTGCTGCACCTGCCGTCACGTCCACGATCTGCATGTCGTTCAAGAAGCCCCGATTCCCCTGACCACCACCAAAGCCCGATCCCATGAAATCGATGTACATGGCTCCGCTGGCCGATGGATTAATCGGGCCAATCACCGCCAGCCTGTCCGTATTCCAATCCCCGAGGGCATTACCGCCGACACAAAGGTTGGTCGAAGCGATCAGCGCTGTATAATTCGTGTCACTGTACACGTTGTAGACCGTCAGGTTATCGGCGTCCGGAGGAGCATTGTAACCATGCGAGCCAAAGAAGGTCAGCGTGTATTGGTGCGCCGGATTCATGTTCTGCAGAATGAAGTGCGCATTGACATAATATTGGCACACGGCGGTCGGGATACCCAAATAGCCGAGGGCGTTGGCGTTAATGATGGCGTTGGTCGGACTACTGACGGTCCCAACCCCAGGAGGAACGGCAGCGGGGCTATTGTAGGAGTCCGCTCCAAATCGGGTGGGAGCGTTCGCATTGGTGTATGCGGGCTTACTGGTGTCGAACATCGCGGTCATCGCTGTCGCCGCACCGGCGGCATTGGTTAGAGCAACCGGACCGGCGTAATAATTCGTGTCCATGCTGTTCCAGTAATGCCCCAAGGTATCCGGGCTCGGGTTGGCGAAGCCGCGGTCGATGGGGGGGTTGTTAGCGGAGTTAAAATTGAGCAACCAGGTCGAGTTGACGGGGGGCGCCGTGGCGGCGGGATACGGTGTCAAATCGATGAGTGACATCGCGTTCAGGTAGCCGGCAAACTGCGGAGGGCCGTTACTGCAAACGCCTACGGAATTCGTTCCTTCGAATATAATGCGGAGGGTGGTGTCAGCTGGCCCGGTGATTCCGCTCACTGTCGCCACCCGGTCCTCGTTGTTGAATTGCCCAGTGCCAACCTTCAGCGAGGTCTGGGCAAGCGTGGAACCTCCACTGTTCTGGACAATGTAGGTTGTTTGTTCGCTTGCTGGAAACTTTATAGATCCGAAGAAGTTGAGCGCGTATTGATGCGTCGGATCCAGGTTATCGAACGTGATTTGGAAGGTCACAAAGTAGTCGGAGACGGCTGTCGCGACGCCCAGATAGCCGAGGGCGTTGGTCGCAATGTCGGAGATGTTGTTCGTGACAGTGACGCCGTTGGTACCGGAATCCGGCCCATTGAAAGAGTCAAACCCGCTAAAGCACGCGCCCAGCGAGTCCGCCGTATACGCCACCGAGTTGATCCGGTTGACCGCATTCGTCATGGGGAAGAAATTGGCCGAGGTCACGCTGTTCCAGTAGTGCCCCTGAACATCCGGATTCGGTGTGGGGAAGCCGAGGTGGTTCACATTCGTGCCAGGGTTCACGAATTGGATAAGAGTGGTCTTGTTCACGTCCGTAGCGGGTGGCGGCGTATTCGTGCTCGGGCCCTGCGTGAGCTGCATACAATTGAGATAACCACCGGCTTTGTTCGTGCCGACTCCTCCATTGACAGTGTTTGTTCCCAGAAATTGGACATAGAGGGTGCCATTCTTCGGCGGCAGAACGGTAGCACTCACCACCATATTCGAGTTGGGGACGGATGGATTGGCGGGGTACTGTACGTACTGGGCGACTGCAGTCTCTAGCATGGAGTAAGCGCTATTGGTAAAAATGGAATAGACTGTGTAATCACTCGGACTCTGCGAGTGTGAGCCAAAAAAAGTCAGGGTGTACGTGCGCGATGGATACAGATTTTGAAGCTCGAATTCGGAATTGACATAGTAATTGTAGACCGACTGTTTGATGCCCAGGTTACCGAGCGCATTCGTGTCGATGACGCAGTTGGCCGGGGTCCCTGGAGGAACCGCTCCGGCGGGACCGTTGTTGGCATCCGTATCGCCGGCCGCACCCACTTCAAATCCAAACGCGACAGCCCAGCCTCCCACCGTACCGTTGATGTTCGTCAAGGCAGGGAAGAATTGGGTGCTATCCACGCTGTTCCAGTAATGCCCGTTCACATCCGGGCTCGGCGCGTTGGTGCCATTAAGGGTCTGGTTGTCACCCATCTTGATTAGGACCGTCTGGCTTCGGGCGGAAGGCGCGATGCCCAGAACAAGCGCCAGCACAACCGCGACAAAACTGAAATTAAGTGTTGCCTTGCGAATCCTCATGGTTCTCCCCTTCTGTTGTGACGGCTGCAAATAATCTTCTCCCGCGCTTCACCAGATCCCATCTCGCCTTGTACTTTGGAATCTACTCGTTACGAATTATCAACCCGCCTTTTTCCCGTCGCTGCTATCCCGTAATCCTCACTGCAAATTATCGAAGTCGTAGAGGGCTGCACAAAAGGCCGGGCTGGTACCCTGTTGTTGTGTGATTAGTCCCACATGGCCATCCAGGTAAAGACCCAGGGCCGTGCTGCCGTATGCATAATTGAGATACTTCCAATCGTTTGCCGGATTGGAAGTTAACGTGCCCCATTCGGTCAGTTGCCACGTGCCAAAACTCGGATCGAGCGCCCCACCCGTCCCGACCGACCCGGTCATGACAACAGGCACGATGTTCCCGACCATCGCCGCGTCGCCATCGCGCCGATACACGCACCCGGCACCGAATCCCGGATTACATATTTGCGCTACCTGAAAGTAGTTGGCCATGGCATAACTGCCCCGACCAACCAAGTGCTGTTGTTGACCGAATTTTCGAACCATGAGCGGGCACCACATAGTCGCAGCATAGCTTGGGTGGCCCATGGCTGACTGGAATCCTGCGTAGTCGCTGGGGAATGAGCCATAGCTGTGTTCCCAGATGTTGCGCCGCCAGGTGAAACTGGTGTTCCCGTTGGGACTGGGATCATTACCCAACGGCTTGGGCCAATACCCGTCGTAATCGTCGACATACATCCGCATTAAAATATAAATTTGCTTCAGATTGCTGATGGAGCTGGCGGTAAGCGCTTTCTCCCGCGCTTTATTCATAGCCGGCAGCAGCATGGCCGCCAGTATGCCGATGATCGCAATTACTACGAGAAGTTCAATGAGCGTAAACCCGCTTCTTGGCGCGCGTTCTTCAGGATGAAACCTATTCATGTTGGTCATCAGTCCGCTTCCTCCATTCCAAATCGGGAACGCGTCGCTTACCCGTTCCCACCTCGATCTTGGAAAATCCCGCACTCTTCAACACTGCGCACTGTCGCAGGTGTCCTTACCTGACGCAACGAGAAGTCAACTTTACGTAAAGGACACCCACCGGGGCTCTTGCCGACCCTGCCAAAGGGTATTCAGATCCGGACGTCTCCGCGCCTGTGGTAATCAGTGTAGTCCGTGGTTTTTTCATCTTAGCCCCAGACACTTTCCGCCAAAAGCAGCTCATCGGCCGATATCGAGCACAGGTTCTCCACTGACCGCGTCGCTCGCGTGTACCTGGCAGCAGCGCCGATCGCCAGCACACTCATACCAGCGGCCAGCGCGGCTTCAACACCAGCCTCTGCATCTTCCACCACCAAACATTCCTCCGGGGAGACGCCGAGTCGCGTTGCCGCGATAGTGAAGATCTCGGGATCCGGTTTCGACCGGGTAATGTGATTGCCGTCGGCAATGACATCGAACTCATCTTCCAAACCCACGGCCCGCAGGATGGGGCGGGCATTCTTGCTCGAAGAACCAATCGCGATCTTGACCTGCCGTTCCTTGAGCGTCTTGATCAGATCCACCACGCCAGGCAAAATGTCGGATGGGGACAGTTTTTTCAGCAACTCGCGAAAATGGGCGTTCTTGCGCTCCGCCATTTCGCGTTTTTCCTCGGGCAAATATCGCTTCGGCGCTTTCTCCAACACGATCTCCAATGATTCCATTCGGCTAACTCCCCGCAGCCGATCGTTCGATTCACGCCCGAATGGAATCCCCTGCGAATCCGCCAATCGCTTCCACGCTTGAAAGTGGTATTCATCGGTTGAAACGATCACACCATCGAGATCAAAAATAACCGCCTTGATTGTTTTCATTCGCTGCTGCTCGTGGAAATTACAAAATTAGTCCAGCACCTTGTCGGAGGTCGAAGTCACACTCAGTTCATCTCGCAGCCGGTGCGTTTCGCCGTTGAGAATCACTCGTGCCTCGGCTTCGCCTTCCCCACCCTCCACATCCAATCGGTGGGTGTCATGCGCCAGGGTTAGGTTCAATCGATATCCCTGGTAGAGAATGCGGAGCGACACCGACTTCCAGGCGTCCGGCAGCCGTGGTTCAAAGGAAATGGCTTTGGGCAGAAGTTGCATGCCCAAGAATCCGTAGACGAGGGTCTGCCAGGTGCCGCCCAAGGCCGCGGCATGCAGCCCGTCGTCAATCGTCCCGCGCCCGTCATCCAGGTCCAGTCCGGCGGCTCTGCAGAAGTAATCGTAGGCCTGTTCGTCCCGGCCGATCTTCGTCGCGATGATCGAGTGTGTGTTGCAGCTCAACGACGAAAAGTGCAGGGTCATTGGTTCGTAGAAATCGTACGCGTCCCGCATTTGCTCGACGGTGAATTCGTCCTGCAGCAAATACATCGCGACGATGATGTCCGCTTGTTTCACCACCCGATGCGTATGCCGCATGGCAAACGCCTCATCCGCGGTCAGCCCTTTGAAATCCAGCGGCTTCTTGCCCAGTAGGAATTCGTCCTGCAGCGGGAAATTCTTGCCGGGAACCAATGGCACCGCCAGCCGTTGCGCCGCCCTGCTCCAACTCCCGGTTTCCCCGGAACCGATTTCCAGTTTCTCAGCAAGGATTTTTGCGGCCTTCGGGTCGGAGGCCTTGATGTTCTTGAGCCAGCGCGTGGCGAGTTGCAGATGGCGACGCGTCAAAAGACTGGTGTAACCGTTGTCTTGTCCGTGTTTGTCGAGCTCGTCGGGCCCCACAGTGTTGTGCAGGTGAACGACCCCCGCTTTGTCTTCCTTCAAGCGCGACATCCAAAACCGTGCCGTGTCCACCAGCATCTCGAGTCCTTTGTTGCGCATGAACTCTTCGTCACCGGTTGCCTGCACATATTGATCGATCGCATACGCGATGTCCGCGTTCTGGTGCCACACGTAATCACCGATGCTCCACGGCGCTTGTTCGGTTCCGGTGTGGGAATCCGTCATCCACGGGAAGCAGGCGCCTGGCGCTTTCAGGCGGCGCGCGTTACGCCGCGCCCCCTCCAACGTGCGATAGCGGAAGCTCAATAAATTCCTCGCCGCCTCGGGAAACGTATGCAGGTAATACGGCAGCAGGAACGTTTCACTGTCCCAATAATACAAGCCGTGATACCGGTTGAACGAGTACGCGCGGGCGGGCACGCTCATGTTGTCCGTATGGAACGGGGCCATTTGCAACATGCTGAAGGAGCTGAACCGCAGGTAGGTCTGGTCGCGCGCCGGCCCGTCGATCGTGATATCCGCCATCGCCCAGCGGCGACGCCAGACTTTTTCTGATTCGGCCAACGCGCCGTGGTAGCCAACTTTCAAGGCGTCGCAGGCGATTTTGGAGGCTACTTCGGGAACACGGGCCGGCTTTACATCGTCGCGCGAGCTGACAACGGCTACACTGTGGAGCACACTCGCCGATTCCCGTTTCTTTAAGGTGAGAGTGACTTCTTGCCTCAATGTTGTTGAGTTCTCCCCGGTCATTGCGCAAGGGCCTCCAGCGACAGTGGAGGCGATGCTCACCGTCTGTCCCGTTCCCTTGGTGCGCACGGTCAGGCTACCTTCCCCGTCGGCACCGAGGTTGGCTTGTGGATCTTCAAGAAGATCTTCCCGCAAGTGAGGCAAGGCCCGGTCGCCGCACCGGAAATAAGTCGGGTAAGTTCCGTCGAGTTCGAATTTCAGGACCGCTTTGCCGTTCCAATTCTCCGGAAGAATCGTGATTTGCTGCATGCCCAAATGCAGGTCGGCCGCGGAAAGAAATCGCTCGAAGAGCAGCCGGGTGCGCAGCCCGGTCGGGCTGACCCAGGACACATGCCGGGACAGTACGCCATTGTACATGTTCAGCGACCGGCTGAAAAAATCGATGGTCCCTTCGGAAAGGCTAAAGGATTCTCCACCCAACTTGATCTCGCACGCAAACAATTCGGGCAGTGTTATCATGGCCAACATCGGCCACCCATAATCGACGCGGACCTGTTTCAACGCCGCTTCGTCAATCTGCCCAAACACCCCGGCCAGATAGCCTTCACGAAAACTCTTAACCCCGGTGTTAGCCTCCTCGGTATATCCCCGGACACCCAAGTATCCGTTGGACTGGGTGAATATCGTTTCGAAGTAGATACTCTTTTCCGGCGTCCACTCGGATTGCGTCAAAAACCACGGGTCACCCGCCGCGTACCAAGGTGAGTTTTTTGATTTCATTGGTTTAATTCAAAAAAAGACGTCGTCCAGCGGTCTTGCTCTCCACAAACAGCATCGGATCACTGGTTCTCGCATTTGCCGTAATCAACGGGCCGGCGGCACTCATGTCCCTGCTCTCATTCCAATCGCCTAAAGTGGCAAAAACAACAACTCACTTTTGGACTTTACGTAAATCACGCACTTGTTTGCTGACATAGGCCCCCTTGGCGTTTATAATAAATACTGAACTACGCATGAAAGCCAAGACGCTTATCCCAGCCGTCATCCTGACTCTTCTCACTTCGCTGAATTCTGCCTTGGCGCAACGCGGCGCGACCGTGCCGTGGACCACTTACGAAGCTGAGAACATGGCCAACACCGGCACGGTCCTCGGACCGTCGTACGTTGGAAATAACGTCGCCTCGGAATCGTCCGGACGTCAATGCGTCCAGCTCAGTACCAATGGGGCGTTCGTGCAGTTCACCGCTCAGTCAACGGGCACCGCTATTGTGGTGCGCTACAGTGTGCCCGATACGGCAAATGGCGTCGGGACGAATTACACTCTCAGCCTCTACACAAACGGTGTATTCGCTGCCAAATTACCCATGACCTCCCTGTATTCCTGGCTTTACGGCGCCTATCCGTTTACCAATAATCCCAGCAGTGGATCGCCGCGGAACTTTTACGACGAGGTGCGCACCAACGGGTGGACTATTAATCCCGGCGAAGTGATAAAATTACAGAAGGACCCCACCGACACCGCAGCCAACTACGTCATCGACCTTGTTGACCTGGAAAATGTTCCCGCCGCCATCAGTCAACCGGGCGGTTCGGCCTCGGTGATCAGCTCGGGCGCTGTCGGCGATGGCTCTCATGATGATACCAGTGCCATCCAGACGTGTATCAACAACAACAGCAGCGTGTATCTGCCACCCGGTAATTACAAGGTAACGGGCACAATTAACCTTCCGTCCAATAAAACGATTCAGGGCGCCGGCATGTGGTATACCACGCTCGTCGGCGATCCCACTCTCTACGCGACCTCTTCCCGACGGGTCACGCTGAACGGGAACGGCAGCAACATTCACCTGTCGGATCTGGCAATTTTGGGAAAGTTAAATTACCGGAATGACAGCGAACCCAATGACGGTCTGGGTGGCGCGTTCGGCACGGGATCAACCATCTCACGCATTTGGGTGGAGCATACTAAGACAGGCGCCTGGCTTGTGAATTCCAGCGGTTTGGTCGTGGATAGTTGCCGGTTCCGCGACACGATCGCGGACGGGATCAACCTCGTTGTAGGCATGCGCAGCTGCACGGTCACGAACTGTACCGCGCGCGGCACCGGGGATGATTGTTTTCCCATCTGGCCGGCGACGTATATAGGGCAGACGTATACGCCCGGCTTGAACGTCATTACCCACTGTACAGGTCAGACCCCATTTCTGGCCAATGGCGGCGCGATTTATGGTGGCGTCAGCAACACCATCGAGGATTGTGTGTTCCAGGATATTCCCTACGACTGTGGCATCCTGATCAGCACAACTTTTCCCGTTGGCGGGAATGTTTTCAGTGGAACCACGGTTGCCCAACGCTGCGACCTGATCCGTTGCGGCGGTACGGGCGTGGGTGCAGGCCTGCAGATCTGCCTGCAAGGGGCAGGCATTTCGGGCGTCAATCTCAACAATCTGAATATTACCAACAGCGCTTCCGATGGATTGAGCATCATCAATGGAGCGGGCTCGTTAAGTAGCGCGATCATGTCCTACGTGAACATCCCCAATTACGGCCTTGGGGGCGGCAGCCATAATGGCTTGTGGGCACGCTTCGATGCCGTTGGCAGCATGACGGTAAGCAATTGCACCCTGGCGGAATATCGAGACGACACATCCAACTTTACTTTCATTTTTGTCACCTCCAACATTCCGGTCACCGTGCAGACCAGTCCGGCGGGCCTTTCCTTCACGGCGGATGGCACCAACTACAGTAGTGCCCAAACTTTGAATTGGCTTTATGGAACGAGTCACACCATCGCAACAACTTCGCCGCAAAGCGGAGGCACCGGCGTTCAATACGTCTGGGGTTCGTGGAACGATGGCGGCGCGATTTCGCATACGGCCACAGCGAATACCAACTTCACTTACACGGCGAATTTCACAACGCAATATTTCCTGACAATGAATGCCGGACCGGTAGGCAGCGTGAATCCGGCCAGCGGCTGGAACAATAGTAACGCGGTGGTGAACATCAGCGCGACAGCATCAAACGGTTACGCTTTCAGCACATGGACTGGCACCGGCAGCGGCTCGTATTCCGGAACCAACAATCCATTATTCGTCACGATGAACGGACCCATCACGCAGACTGCCAGTTTCGACTTCCTGGCGGAGATTACGGGAATCACGATCGGCGGCGATGGGTCAGTGACAATCGGTTACACCACTATGTCGGGCCTTACCTATCACGTCGAGACGACAACAGACCTGACCTCGTCCGCGTGGACGACAGTGCCCGGGAGCACGACCAACGCCTCGGGAAGCAGCATCATCCTCATCGATCCCAACGCCGCGGGCGATCCTCAGCGCTTCTATCGGATTGGGTCCCCGTAGCAAGTTGGCAAGGCTGCGCTTTGGCTATCAAAACGGCGCGGCGGCCCAATTTCTTTACGTAAAGCACGCATTGGTTTGCTGACCTATGGGCTGTTGTTGTTTATGGTCTAAGCAGCTGACTTCGGGTTACTATGAATGCCAAGACGCTTCTTCTCGGGCTCATCCTCACACTTCTCGTTTCGCTGAACCCCGCATTCGCGTCTACTGGGGCGACCGTCCCGTGGACCACCTATGAAGCGGAAGCGATGACCATCAATGGTGGAACGATCCTTGGCCCTCCTCCAGTGTCCGTGGACAAGAATGCCGTGGTCACTAATACGGTTGCCGGAGAAGCCTCCGGCAGGCAGTGTGTCCAACTTGCCGGTACGGGGCAGTACGTACAGTTCGCCGCGCAGGCGGCAGCCAACACGATCGTTGTGCGCTACAGTGTGCCCGATACGGCAGACGGAGTCGGGGCTGATTACACCATCAGCCTTTATCTGAACGGAAACTTCGTTCAGAAAATTCCCGTGACTTCCAAGTATTCGTGGCTCTACGGCGGTTACACATTTTCCAACAATCCCGGTGATGGTAACGCGCGAAACTTCTTTGACGAAGCGCGCGTGATGAACCTGACCATTAATCCGGGGGATCTTGTCCGCCTGCAGATGGATGCGAACGATACGGCGGCTTATTACATCATTGACCTCGTTGACCTCGAGAACATCGGCCCGCCGCTCACCCAACCGCTCGGCTCACAGTCCGTCATGGCCTGCGGGGCGACTGGCAACGGTGTTACCGATGATACGCTCGCCATCAACAACTGCGTGAATCAGGGAGGCACCATCTGGTTTCCTCCTGGCAACTATCTGGTCACCGGCGATATCAACGTTCCACCCGGCACAACCATCCAGGGCGCCGGCATGTGGTACACCACGTTCGTCGGCAATCCCGCCACGTATGCCAACCAGCAAGGACGGGTCCGCTTCAACAGCGAGGGCAGCAACACCCACTTCGCCGACTTCGCGATCCTCGGGAAATTGAATTACCGCAATGACAGCGAGTCGAACGATGGGTTTAGCGAGATTTTCGGCACGAATTCGAGCATCGCGCGGGTCTGGGTGGAACACACCAAAACCGGCGCCTGGCTTGCCAATGCCCTGGGCATGCTCATCACCGATTGCCGGTTCCGCAATACAATCGCCGATGGCATCAACATCGACGTGGGCATGCAGGGTTGCATCGTAAGCAATTGCACTGCGCGCGGCACGGGCGATGATTCCTTCGCCATCTGGCCGGCCACGTATCGTACGGCCGCTTACCAGCCCGGGTACAACGTCTTCACTCATTGCACCGCCCAGTCGCCCTGGTTCGCCAACGCCTGCGGAATTTATGGTGGAATCAGCAACCGGGTTGAGGACTGCCGGTTCGTCGATACTACCGACGGTTGCGGTATTCTGATTGCCGGGACATTTCCCATCGGCCCGTATGTGTTCGCAGGAATCACCGTCGCCCAGAGGTGCGATTTGGTTCGCTGCGGGGGTTTTGATCCCGGCTGGCAGTGGCGCGGAGCGCTCACGCTCTGTCCGCAAAACATCGACATCAATGGCGTCCAAATCAACAACCTGAACATTTCCAACAGCTTGTCGTACGCGATCCAAATTGTTGATCCGGGTGGTGGCGTGGTGACCAACGCCACCATGAGCAGCGTGAATGCTTCCGGCTATGCCCTCGGGGTTAACGTGTTTCACCCGCAGAACAATTGTTGTTCCAACGTCTTTGTTGACGGCGTATTCGGCGTCCTCGCCCGCAGCGACGCCAAGGGCAGCATCAACGTCACCGACCTCGTCGTTAGCAACACACCCGTCATTTCCCAACAGACGCCGGGAACCATTTTTACCAACCAGTCAAACGGCCAGTTCACCTTCAATTTTCTCACACTA
>Ga0206960_1156_pt1 | contig 16549 bp, 10 predicted proteins | sample Alteio_BWOrgHeat_29_FD_153255 | JGI IMG/M metagenome (GOLD analysis project Ga0206960, IMG submission 153255) | Enriched cells from forest soil in Barre Woods Harvard Forest LTER site, Petersham, Massachusetts, United States -... | ecosystem: Environmental > Terrestrial > Soil > Temperate forest >... | reverse complement strand
TTCGCGCCAGTCGAGCTTGCTGTTCGCCGGCCTCGCACTGGACCAACTGCCGTATCTCGATCTGTGGTGCAATCTCCCTCCTGATCCAACCAACGCCGAAGTCCGCCGTAACATCGCCATTACCCAGCCGTTGCTCTGGACAAAATGAGGAGCGTCAGCGGGACACTACCGGTAACACGCCCTGCTTCGCCAAAAACTCCGTCATGGCAATACGGGATTTGTCCTTCCACTCCGGCAACTGGCTTTGAAAGCCATGATTGCCGCCGGGCACCGCGACGAGTTCGCAAACGTTGCTGCTTGCGACGAGCTTATCGCGTAACGCGATGGATTGGGTATTGGTCACGGTTGTGTCGGCATCGCCATGAAATACCAGTACCGGGGGCATCTTCGCGTCCAGTTGATGCACAGGCGAGAGTGCCTCGGCATTGCTGCCAAAACGTTTCGGAGTGTAGCCGATGGCTGACGAAGTATCGGAAACGGGACTGACCAAGATCAGCGCGAACGGTTTGACGCGCGGCGCTTCGTTGGTGGCCGAGCCGGGCGGCGTATGCTCAATCGCTGTCCACAACGCGACGTGACCGCCGGAAGAAGAGCCGCCGACCACGATTTTTTTGGGATCAATTCCCAATTCGCTCGCGTGGTCTTCAATCCAGTGCAAGGCAGCGCGTCCGTCCGCCACCGACTCCAACGGTGACGTGTCGAATCGTTCCCTGGTGCGGTAGTCGGGCGCAATGCCGACCATGCCGAGCGTGGCCGCCCATTTCGCATAGCTCGCCGCGCGCTCGGGCGTACCCCTGGTCCAGCCGCCGCCGAAAAAGAAAACCAACGCCGGCCGGTGATCTTCCACCTTCCAGTTCTTCGGTTTGAAAACATGTAATCGCATCGGGTCGGGCTTGCCGTCGCGGTAGACGTAAGTTTCCGCTCCTGGAAGTGATACGGGAGTTGCCGCGGGCGCGTTCGACGATTCGGCTTTCGTGTCGGGCCAGATGCGCGCGGCCTGATCGATCAAGGACTGCAGGAAGCCCGGTTTGAGTGTTTTCAATTGGCTATGCGGCCAGGTTTCGGGAGCGGTGTTGTAGGGGATCAGGAATTCGAGCCCCCGGTGCAGGCTGGCTCCGTTGGTTCCCTCGTAGTGCCAAAGATCGACGCCCAACGGCGCGGCAAGTTTGGCGACGTTGAATTGAGCTTCGAGATTGAAGGCACAATAACTGAGTCCGTCTTGGCGCGAACTGGTTGGTGATGCGTGCGAAATCCTCGCGGGCAAACTGGCGCGCATCGTCTTCGCGATTGAGGTAACGGGTAGTGGCGATGAGTTGGCTGAGAAACCAGGAGCCGTGGTTGTTGGCGGCCTCGTGCTCCAGTTTGCCGTTTTTACTGGTGGTGAGCCAAAGCAGGTAATCGGAAAACCACTGGTGGACTGCTGCTTCGTCGTTGCCTCTGAAGGCAGGCGAACCGTGCAGCAGGCGCAGTGCATCAATTAGCCGGATGAAATGGCGTGTATCAATGAGGCCGGATTTATTGCCGTGGTTGCCATCGCTGCCAAGATGGATCTGGGCATACTCGAAGGATGGATTGACGCGCGTGGCCGGCGCGACGAACCACGCGCGAATCCACTCGCCGGCACGGCGAGCGCAGTCTTCGCGGTGATCGAGGTGCCACGCCTGGGCCAGGATCTCAACCGTGTCGATCATGCGTCCCAACCGATCCTGGTCGCCAAGAGCCATTTGCTCGCGATTGGGATGGCCGTCGCGTTGAATGTACGGCAGACCGTTCGTACTCGCGGGGTCGGGCCACCAGTAACGGCCATAGCTGATGTAATCGTGCGGATCACCGGTGGGAGATGGTTGCTTCTTATCGACAACCGTGGCGAGGGGAAGTTTGAGGGCCTTACCGGCATTGGTCGCAACTACCGACGGGTCCACTGTTTTGCTATCGAGCAGGAACGGCGGCAATGACTCGGCGGCGCTGGCGTACCACACAGGTGCTGACAACAGACTGGCGAACAACATCAGTTGTCGTAAAAATGTGGATGATTTGAAATGGATCATTTCAGTTCCAGCGAAGTGTCCGTCAACGTGATGGTGTCGGTTTTTCCGTCCGGACGGCTAACCTGAAGTGCGCCATCATGGAGCGCCGTCTTGAGGGGGGCTGGTGTAGACGACAAGCGTTCCGGCCAGAGAACCGCATAGACCGTGAACTCCGTTCCCGGTTTCGCGCTTTCAAGGGTGAGATGGCTTTGATCGGCCCACTTGCCGGTAACATAACTGGCGCCCGCTTCGCCGCTGGTGTATTTCGGGTCAACGGGAACGGGAAATTTGTCTGTTACGCTGCCGCGCCACGTGACTCCCGGCGTGACCAGTTGTGTTGTCAGCGCGGCCTTGTCGCCGCGGATGAACGCGGTGTTGTTCGTCCCATCCCAGGAAAGATTCTTCTCGGCGTGCAGCAACCAGGAGAGCGTTCCCGGCGTGGCGAGCACCACACGGTCGCGCAACACGACGTAGCGTTGGTCGATAAACACAAGATCGCGCGTGACGCGTTGAATTTTGCCGGCTTCTTTTTGGCCGGTTTGGTAGGCAACCGTCGCGTCGCCGGTCGTCCACTCGTAGCGCGGCGCCGTTTCAAATCGTGCAATTTTCCCCGTCGCCTTTTTGTCCTGTGCCTTTTGCCCCAGCCCATCAATGAGCAGGTCGTTCTTGGATTTCGTCTGCCACGTCCATTGCTGGTGATGCGGCGAGCGATGATATTCCCGATAGGCCGAATTGATGGCCAGCCCTTCGCCATAGGCGTTCAAGATGAAGGCATTTTGGTCTGCGTGGCTATGGCTGAAGGATCCGTACGGCGACGACTTGAACGTTACCTGAATGTCGTCCGCCGGGCGCCCAAGTGCACTGTGCAACGACACCCACCCGACATCACGGAAGTAACGATACGGCGGCAATTCACTCAACGGTTTCGCGGGTGGAAGCGGCCTGGTGCTCGCGATGAAATTGCGCACGAGAAACTCGCAGGCGGTCGGGTACGTGCGGTCCAGGTCCGCGAGGCCCTTGTCGATGGGGCGCGGGCGTTTGTCAGTGCACAGCTCGGCATAGGCGCGGAACCAACCGTTTTGTTGAACGCGGGCGACGTGCTCCATGTAATCAGCGACAACGGGATCGAGATCGAAATGGCCGGCGTTGGAAGTGTCGCCGAATATCGTGTGCCGGTAAGGCTGCACGTTGTAGATTGCAAAGTAAGGCGAATTTTTCCAGAATTGCGATGAATAGGCGAGCGGGTCGCCGATGGCCAGCAGCGTGTCCTGAAACGCCGCATGCTCGAACGTACCCCGCCAATAGGCGTTACCCTCGGCCCAGCCGCCGTCATCGCCGCCCCAGGGACTGAATTGGTCACGGTAAAACACATACGCGAACCGCCACCACTCACGCGCTTCCGGCAGATCATCCCATAACGCCAAGCCAGTGAGCCCGACCATCGACATGAATCGCACCGGATGGCTCTCGGCGTTCACGTCGAGCGAGTTGCGCTGGATCTTTTCGACCTTGGCCGCCTTGATCCAGGCGACGGTGCGGTCGCCGCGTTCCTTGAAATGCGCGAGGACAGTCTTTCTCTCCTCCGGTGTAAGCCTGGTACGAAGTTGATCGTAAACCAATGGCAATTTGCGCCAGAGGCGGAAATTCGCCTCGTCATTGTACTCGATGTCGGTAGCGCCCACGACTGCACCGCTCCTCCAGTCCGGCGCGAAGTGCCAGGCGCAGGACTTCAACAGGAATTCTTTGGCCTTTGCGAGGTATTTGTCCTCGCCGGTGACGACCCAAATGAGCGTGGCTGCTTCGGCAACCCCGGAGACGCGACCGCAAACGTCCTGAACGTCCCGCCACTTGTCGGCCTTGTCCGAATCGCGGTTCTTGGGATCGGGATCGCCGTACGTCACGGGTTCATTGGGAAACGGAAATGAGAGGTAAACCTCGTCGAAGTCGGCCTTGATTTTCGCGAACGCTTTCGCGCCCTCGCCCGTGGTGCAATAGGAACGGAAGTCTTTCTGGCGGCCTTCAATTACCGTGGTGCGCGACGGTTGCGGAGGGACGTGGGCGGCGACATCGGCAGATTGCTGGGCCATCAGCGAAACGCAGCTGGCCAGGACCCCGCTGATTGCCAAGCCCCAGCGTCGGATGCACACAGAGACAGTCATACGAAATGATTCTGCCGTGTATTGTCTTGATAAGTATTAGGCAAGTCAAACGTTTTCGGAAAAACAAGCGCCCTCGCCGTCCTTGAAACGGCGAGGGCGCTTGAAAGACCCCTTGTTCGAATGATTCGGACTATTTCTTCACGGACCGACGGCGACGCGACCCCGCGCAGAGACCGATAAAGGCAAAGCCGCACAGAAGCAGCGTTGATGGCTCGGGAACAAGGATCAAGGCGTTCATTTGGTTGCCAATCTGAGCGACCGTCAATTGATTGGTCCACGAGGCCACCCCCTCAACAAACCCGGGAACTCCAGCAACGTTATAGCCGCCGCTGGCATCACTCTGTATGGCACTGACGGTAAATGTGCCTCCATTGCCCAGAAGTCCGACGGAAGATATGTTGCCCGACCCTCCTCTCTGGGTAAATTGCGACAGAAGAGTATTGGTCGGTTGTCCTGCCACCCCGAGATAATAATTGATTCCAAACGCGGAGGTATTCGCCCCGGTAAAGTTCCAGGTCGCCGCAAAATAATACCACGTGCCGGGGGTTACAGTCCACGGAGTGGTGATCGTCTTGTTCCCAGCCTTGAGAGTAAGCCCTTGACTGACTTGTTCCAGAGCAAACTGCTGCCCATTGGTACTCAGGGACACGTCACCATCTGAAAAGATGTACCGGGAGCTGGCGTTGACAGCGTTTGGCGTAAAGAAGAGCAAGGACAGCGAACCGATGGAATTGGCAGAGGTCCCGCTATTCGCAATGATGTTGTTCCCTGCCGCAAGAGCAAGCTGGGCGGTGGTGTTCGAAAAAAGAGCGGCGTCATTCACGTTGCCAAAATAATCGTTGGTGGAGCCGGTGCCGGTGGCGGTCGGGACGAATGTTCCGGTGCCAATTGAAGGCGCCAGAGAGCTGTCCAGTTGATTGTAGTACATCGGGCTTTGGCCGGCCACGACACCCTGGTAGGTCGGCAGGTCCTGGCCGCGAACCGCAGCGGTCGCGAAAGCCAGACCCATCGCGATAGTTAGGCATTTTTTCATAGATCGATCTCTCCCATTCCTCTCGGTCGTATTCATCGTGATCCTGTGCTCGAAACGAAGGGAATAGCTTCGCAGAATGCCTCACCCTGGCTTGTAGTCGCGGAAAGTTTCTCGCCGTTCATATTCCCTCACCGTCAATGTCCTTAAGCTAACTCGCATTGGCTCTTGGACTCGGCTAATAATTATTAAATTTCCCGAAGAAATGCAAGAACAATTCTTAAAACCTGCTCAAATGGTTGAGGTGCAGAATTTTGCGTACAAATAAAAGAAGGGTGTATTTCCCTTGGTTTGACCAAAACTGAGGAAGAGATGCGCCCTGTCAAAGATATGGTCTGATGATTATAGTTGCTGGATCGTCAGGCCGCCATCGACCATGATGACTTGGCCGGTCGAATAGGGAAGATCCCCGCGAGCCAATGAGACAACAGCCTTACCCACATCTTCGGGAGTGCCCCAGCGATGTTGGATCGATAGTCCTTCGGCGAACAGTTTATCGTACTTGTCTTTGACGCCGGCAGTCATATCAGTCTGGATGATCCCCGGGCGGACTTCGTAGGTGGGGATGTTGAATTCGCCGAGCCGCGCCGCCCAAAGCTGCGTGGCCATCGCCACACCCGCCTTGGAAATGCAGTATTCACCACGATTCACTGACGCGACCGTCGCGGAAATTGACGACACATTGATAACGCACCCAGTAAAAGCGGCATTCCCTTTCTTCTGCTCAACCATCCATTTTGCGACCGCCTGCGTGAGAAAATACGGGCCCTGCAAATTCGTGCGGAGTACTTGCTCGAAGCTTTCTTCGGTCGCCTCCAGGATATCGCGGCGTTCCTTCGGCGCGATCCCGGCGTTATTGACCAACACCTCCAATCGACTGAAGCGCTGACGAATCGCCGCCAGCATTTCTTTGCGCGCTTCACGACCGGCCACATCGCACTGGCAGTAGAGCACGTCGATGCCCATCGAGCGCAAGGCCTTCAATGGTTCCGCCACCGCGCTTTCGTCACGCAGCCCGCAAACCGCCAGGTTGAAACCTTCGCGCGCCAAGGCTTGCGCGATGCCAAGCCCGATGCCGCGCGTCCCGCCGGTTATAAGCGCCACCTGTTTCATGGTTTGGATGGATTCTTGATCTGTTTCAATATCGCCGCCTCCGGCTTGCGCTTGTAATAGTCGTCTAGTGGATAGCATCCTGATGGCAATCCATTGCGCGGGGCGGTTGTGCAATCACTGAAGGTGCGACAGATCAGCCGGTGTTCGAGCGCACCTTTCTCCACCGCGTCCGCCAACAGACGCGGATAACTCAGCACCACGCGCCCGATACCCACGCTGTCCACGTACCCGTGCCGCAAATAGTATTGGGCGACGTGGGGAAAGTACTCCTGCAAATACGTGTATGCCGTGCCCACGATAAGCAGGTTCGGAAACCTCGCCTTGAGTTCCTTCACGACATTGATCTGCCGTGCGCAGCCGACGAGCGGATCTTCCGGTGGCTGATAGCCATCGGAAGGCGGGTATGCCGCTGGCCGCTGAATGTGCGGATTATAATACGGACTGCCCGCCGAAAGATTGATCAGGGTGATCTCCAGTTTTTCGCAAATGTGAAGGAACTCGATGGGCTCGGAGAGATCGTACTCCACCGGATTATTTGGGTTTACCCCGAAGCCGTACCGGTATGGCAGGCAGTGGGTAAAATCCTCCGGGATGCCAGGTCCTGGTTTTCCGGGTTGGCTACGCGAAGGATCCGGTTTGAAGGGTACGAGATCGAAAATGCTGGCCCGCACACCGATTCCGAGTTTCGGAGCGGCCGCGCGGATGGCGGCCGTGATTTCGCGCAATGGCCGAGTGCGATTCTCCAGTGACCCCCCATATTCGCCGCGACGCGTGTGGGCGCTGAGGAATTCGTGGAGCAGATACCCGTGACAATGTTTGACGTCCACGAAATCAGCGCCGACATCCGCGGCGATTCTGGCGGCCTTGGCATAATCTTCGACCAGCCGCTTCACTTCGTCATCGGAGAAAACCTGCGAGTCGCTGATAACGCCAAATTTCTTATCGAGAATCGGATGGCGGTACGCCACGCGCGGTTCCATCCGCTTTTTATCCGTTGGACGGCAGAACCGTCCGGAGTGCGTGAGTTGAAACCCAATAACGAGATCGTCCGTGCGGCCAAATCCCTCTTGGTGAGCTGTGACCAGAGTCTCGCGTAACTGCGCCAGGCCTTTCTTGTTGGCTTCATTAATAACGAGCTGGTTCGGGTTCGCGCGGCCCTCGGGACGCACCGCCATCGCTTCGCCGCCCCAGATGAGTTTCGCGCCGCTCGCGCCGAAATTCCGCCAGCGGCGAATCATCGGTTCGGTCACGCCTCCGGTCGTCGTACCGTCCCAGCCTTCCATCGGCTGGACGCACCAGCTATTGCCAATGACACGGCCATTCCACATCCGTGATTTCGCCAGGGGCGATGCGCTGCCCTGGATGATCGAGTCTTCGACCTGTAAATCAATTCCGAGCTTGTCGACGTAATCGCGAAACGACTGGACTGTTCGTAGTCCGGGAATGCGTGTGATCGTGATGGAACTCATAGGAAGAACTTCAGGTAGGGTTTGCGCTGGGAAACTCGTTGCAGATAGAGCGCCACCTCGCGCGCGTGATAATCACCCCACATACTGGATTCGCCGCACGGCACCTTGCGCCCGCGCGGTATGTAATCCCAGCCGTTCGGACGATGGTAAACGCTGTGGAGAATCAGGCCCTGGTGCTTCGGGTTCGTGCTCAGGTATGGCTCGTCGAACAACGTGTTAAGAATGCTCAACCCGGCCTGCCAGTACCGCCTGCCGTTCTTGCCGAGGTAATGGCCGAACCGGAGCAGTCCTTGCGCGGCGATTGCGGCGGCCGAACTATCGACCGGTTCATATTCATTGAACGGGTCGGCTGGCCGGTCGAGGTAATCATCGAGTTTGTGCAACGACGGCGCCCCCGTGTCCCAGTACGGGATGCCATCCGTTGGCGTGTTCTTAATATAGAAATCACAAGTGACACGAGCGGCCCGCTCGAACAGGGCGCGATGGCGTGTTTCACCAATGGCGCGGAGAAATTCCAATTGCTCGGCAAACCCGCACAATGCCCAGGCCAATCCGCGCGTCCAGGTCGTGAATGGCGAAAACCCCTGCTGTGAATTCGGGCAGCGGAAGTTGCCATCGTTGACGTTGAAGATCGCTTCATGCGCAACGCGACCGCGCACATCGAATGCGTCACGTCCTCTGCCGTAATAGACGGAATACGTCGCCGTCGCTCGCGCGTGATTGAGCAAACGCTCCAATAAGGAAATCCTCTGGTCGTTCTCACCCATCAAGACATGGCCGAGTTGGTGCGCCACCGCCAGGGCGCGCAGGGAGCGAACCGTATCGACGAACAACGAGTGCGGACCGTTAAAGGAATAGATGTATCCGCCGTCACGTGTGTTCGTCCAGCGATGTGCTTGGATTGCGCCCGAACACTTCAGCGCCAGTTCGTAGAAATTCCTCTCCCATGCGTTTTCGGCAAGGAGGCCCTCGTTCATCAATCGCAACAGATTGCCGTAGGTGCTGACGTTGTTGAAACCATGGTCGTGCACGCCCGTATGCGTGACGTGCCCGGCCATGAATCGCACGGTGTTTTCGCGTCCGATGCGTAGAAACCGCTTTTCGCCGGTGGCGTCGAATTGCAGGATGGCCGAGCCGTACTGAAATCCCTGTGTCCACTCCGTCCACCCACGCGCGGTGTATTGACCGCGCACTGTGAACGCGGGAGATCCTTTCGTGGAGTCACGCCGCTTCTCAACGGCGGCAATTTTACCGGCGGACATCTGCCACAGGCGATCGAGTTTCTTTTTCAAATGCGAAGGTCGCAGCTTGTGGTTGATCTGGAGCATGGCTAAAAGCGTTTCCCTTTCCGGAGATGCAGAATCAAGATTTGGGAGCTCTCCAGGGCTTCATAGGTGTGGTGAAGAATCGCGTCGAACTGAATCGCTTCGCCCATCTTGAGTTGATGTTGCTCGTGCGGCAACGCAATGGATAACCGGCCGGAAAGCACCCAACACACCTCGTAGTCGTCACGATGAATCTCCGGGCGCGACACCTTCGCTCCCTTCGGAGCCGTCCCCAAAAGTGCGCGCACGTTGCCGTACTGGATTTCACGAAACACGAATTGACCGCCGACATGCGAAGCCTCGGTCGCCCGCTGCGCGGTGCGCGTTTCCGCCAATGCCAGCATCTCCGTGGCGTTCATCCCGAACACGCGGCTTAACCGGAACAAGGTCTCCAGTTCCGCGCTGGTTTGGTTGCGTTCCAGCTTCGAAATGACCGCCGGGGAAATACCGGAGCGGGTCGATACATCCTGAATCGTCAATTCATCGCGCCTGCGTAAATCGCGCAAGAACGAGAAATCATAGATTTTCAGTTTGGCTTGTTTGCGTAACATTTGATTCTTTGACGATAAATAATAATTAGTAATAGATTGTTTGAGAAAACTCGTCAAGTGCAAAACTCGCCAGCAATTCTCATCCGGATTTGATCTTTTCCCGGGGCCGCGCGGCGACACGCGCCTGATTGCGTACCTGTGCGAGCATTGGTATCAGGCGCTACAGGGAAAGGAGGCGTTGCTTTCGCCGTCCATGTTCTACCCGGCCAAGGGGACGCTGGGCTATTCCGACGCGCTCGTGTTGTTCGTGCCGCCGTATTCGCTGCTCCGTGGTGTCGGGTACGATATCTTCACGGCACTGGCGTTTACTGTTATCGGGTTCAACTTTCTGAACTTTGTGGCGGGTTTTGCGCTGTTGTACAACGCGCTGCGTTTCCGCTGGCTGCCAGCGATTACAGGCGCGATGTTCTTCACCTTCAACAACCCGAAGATTTACGGATCGGACCACCTCCAACTGCAACCCGTCTGGCTACTAGCCATCATCGCCGCGTGTGTGGTGGTCTTTTTTCGGGACAGGCCGTCGCTCACACCGGGGCGGGCGTTTGGTTTGCTCGCGGTAGCGGGGTCGGTTCTCGACATTCAGTTGTTGACCGCATTCTACCTCGGCTGGTTTCTGGTCTTGTGGTCCGCGTTGTTTCTTGGTCTGGCGGTTTGCTTTCGGCGATCGCGCGAATTCCTCCGGGACGCGCTTCGTCATCGCTGGCGGCCGATACTTGGCGCGGTTGCCGTGACGGTCATGGGGCTGCTTCCTTTTCTCATTCTCTACCTGCCCACTCTCCGGGAGGTCGGCGGGTGGCCCTATACCATGGCCCTGCGGTATGTTCCCGAAGTTCGGTCTTATCTGCTGATGGGCGATGGCAATATTGTTTGGTCACGCGTGACCGGCGCGATTCTGCGAACCCCTGTGAGCGAGGTGGATTGGGGGCGGTGCGTCGGCATCGGCATGGTTTCGACGGTGGCATGGTTGGCCGTCTCGGTTCTTGCTGTGAGGTTCCGCGCTCGGCGTCCATTCCTTACGCTCACAGTTCTGTCCGTGAATTTGCTCATCGTTTTGGCGCTTCAATATCATGACCACTCACTTTGGCACGTCATATACAAGCTTGTCCCCGGCGCAACGAGCATTCGGGCTGTCTCGCGGTTTATGATCTTTGCGGCGTTGCCGATGTCCGTGGCGTTCGCATTTGCCGTTGAACAAGCCTGGCAGTGGTGTGGAACGCGCGTCAGCGCCCGGGTGGCGCTCGTTCTGGTGATTGCCTTCGGCGCCTTCGAGCAGTTCAGCAGCGGGGCGGGGGATTCCTACTCCATTCGCGCCGAGAACGGGCGCCTGCAGCGGTTGGCGGCGAAATTGCCGGCGGATTGCACGGCCTTCTACGTGACCGCGCGACGGCCGGATAATCAGCCTTTCGATTCATTCCAGAATCAACAATGGATGCATGACGCCATGTTCATTTCCATCCTGCGACATGTCCCCACGTTAAATGGCCGCAGCGGCAAATCTCCACCGGGCTGGGCGCTGCGCGAGATTACGGCACCGGATTATGAGACGAAAGTTCGCGAATGGATCCAGCAGCGCGGGATCAGCGGCAATGTTTGCCGGTTGGAGATCGACGAGTAGCCGATAAGTCAAAGCTCTGGCCGGTGCGTTGTCTGTCGGGAAACAGCAGCGTATCTGCTTGCGGCTCATCTTGAAGATGTCATAGTAGACTTCTGGCGGGTTGCCAGTACTGGAATGATCTGCCGTGCGCCTGTAGCTCAGTTGGATAGAGCATCGGATTTCTAATTTTTTCTGGCGGTTTTAGCCCCCTTTTGCTTAGTAGTGCTGCTTTGACAAAGGCCAATAAAAATAAGGGTTTAAAGCTTATTTGACATTTGCTGGCTTTTGCCTGAGACATCCTAAATTTGGCCCCGACATTGCAACAAAACATTGCAACACGGACACGAGCCACGGAGGCGGTGCTACGGCACCAACCTGACGCGATAGAAGCGGGATGGCGTATTCGTTGCGCCGCCGATGTCGAGGTAGTTGGTGGTGGTGCCGACGGCATTGGTGACCGTGAAGAGGTCTGAAAAATTCGTGTTGTAACTGCCACCTGTGCCAGTACCGACCTGCACTGTGTTGGTTCTGCCGATGCCGGTCATCCACGAGACGAAAAGATTGTTGTTGGTCCGAATGACACTTGTGACGTGGAAGTACGAGGTATTGTTCGTTGGGTCGGTTCCTGCCAGGTATTCTTTCAAGTTGTTCATGCCGTCGCCATCCGGGTCACATGTGGCGCAGGAAACACTGTTGGTGTTGGTGCCGTTCCCGCCGAAATACTGCTGACGCCATAGATTTGGTATGCCGTCTCCGACGGTGTCGGCCGGGATGGAGACTGCGTAGGAGGACGGTAGCGACCAGTCGCCCGTCAGCATGAAGTCGCTAGAGCGGGCGCGCAGGAGAACGTTGTTGGTATAGGGAGCACCCAAGTTCGCGAGTGCGTTCCATGCAAGAGCGTGCAGGGTTCCCGTCGGCAGTGCGGTAACGGCCAGGGTCGGCGAGTAGGCAACACCATCGATTGTCTGGATCGCGGCATTCAACCAATTCGACGACACAGGATCCTGATATTGCAAAACCGGGTAGCAATTGTTGCCTTCATTCTTCCAAATGGTGATGCCAACCGTCGAGAGTGCCCCGCCGGAGTTCGGCGTCGGCATGATGATGGTGGTGGGTGGGGTCTCCGGGACATTGGGAGGTAACGGGAGGCTCTGCTGTGGTCCCCAGTAAATAAGTTGGCAAGTACTCGGTGCAGCAGGATCGACCATCAACCCGACCAGGCTCTCACCGGGTGCAAGACCACGATATGCAGAAAGTTGATGCCATGCTTTGCCCTGATAGTGACCATCGAATAATTGGCGCTGCAGTGGATCTTCGCTGTCGGTCGCGAACCACGACCAGACATTCCCATCGGGTTCGCCAGTAAAGAAGACCTCGTTACTGCTGTTGAGAATATTGACTGAAGCGAGGCCGTAGGATTGAGCCAGCGCGGAGCCCTGGAGCGGAGATCGGAAAGAAGTAAGGCTTGTTCCCGAGAGCAGAAATTCTGTAACAACAAAGTCATCACCTGCATCAATTTGACCTGACAGATTCTTGTCATCAACGAACGCATAGAAGACCGAGACACCGTTTGTCTGACGCGGCGAGCCGGATGCCAACGAATACCCACGCCATAGGAAACGATTCGTGGCTGCGGGTTCTGGGATGGCGGTGACGACTTGAAAAAGGCTCATGACGTCCTGCGCGCTCAATGCGCGGCTGTACACGCGAACTTCGTCAATGTCCCCAGAGAAATACCCGGCATTGTAGGCTGCAATTGCCCCAATGTAGAAATTCGGCTGGTTCTGGCCAAACGGCTGACCAACCGCAGAGTTCTCAGGGATGCCATTGACATACAAATTTCTATTTCCGGATGCGTCGCTGGTAACAGCCACGTAATACCAAATATTGGTGTTCCACTGTGGCCTTAATTGTGAATATAAATTATTGAACGTTGGATTGTTGAAATTGAAAAAGTCGATACTTCCCGGCAATGCTGTCGATGCTGTGAAGGGGGCTGTCGGATCGATCCAGAGGCCGGGGGACACACCATTATTGGATCCAGGACTGGCACCCTGATCCATTACAGCACCCATTATGTTTGTGGAAGAGAAGTTGGGACGGAACCAAGCTGACCATGTGTAGGGATTGCTGGCGGTCAATTGGGTAGTTACCTGGATGTAATTGTTACTTCCATTGAAACTCAAAGCACTGTTGGTGGCGCCAAATCTGTCCCGAGTCGGTGTCGCGCCATTGTTTATTCCGTTCCGTCCGTTCCCGCTCGCATCGCTTGCATCGCCGTTTAGCGGGTAGTAGGCAATCAAGCCTTGATTCAAATTCGAAGACAGTGAATTACTGACCCCGATTTGAATCCCACCCGCATCTAGGAGTCGGAGACCACTTGCGGTCATATTGTTCGCAGCACTGAACGCAAGTGTTCCCAAACCCCGATGCGAAGTGTTTGTCGACAAAGATTGCGCGATCCATGTGCCATTGGAGGCCGTCAAGCTGTAGAGAGATTGGTCCAAGGCGTTCGTCGTCGAAAGACTTGCCAGCACGTCGTTGTTGGGACGAACCCCCAAGACGTAAGCGACTTGGCTCGTGTTGCCAACCGAAAGAGACACTACCTGCCAGCCGTTTGTGCCAAGCATGACCTGCATGACCGTGCCGGTGCCGCCCGCGCTACGCGTGCCCAAGTAAATGGCCATACCCACAGTATTGGTGGGTTGGCCGATAGCGATGCTCGTAACGCCAACCTTGCCAATGGACACAGCTTGAGTCGTCCAGCCTGAGTCTGTTTGCGAGAGGATCAATAGTGAGTTTGTGACATTCCCTGGATTGCCATCAGCGCCGATGACGATTTCGTCAGCACCGATGCCGTCGAGTTGACCCGAGCCCATGACGAAATCCGATGGAGTGAAGCCGGGTGAGAAACTGATGGCATTCGTTCCCGTGACGCCGAGAATGTTCGGCACGCTATTAGAATCCGACGGATTGGTCCCTGCCAGCCATTCCTGATAATTACTCCAGCCATCTCCATCAGTATCCCCATACGGACCATCCGCCGGCGTGCCGTTGGTAAGCCCGTTCAGAAATTGCCAGAGAACGGGAAGTCCGTTCGTTTCGGCAGTTCGGGAAAGAACGGTCTGGCGGGTGAGATTGTCATTGCCGTCGTACTGGTAGGCAATCGAGATGCCGCGTGAAGACTCCACGCCAACCAAACGGTCATTGTGATCATAATAAAAGCGATTGGTGTGTAGGCCTGCATTAAGAACTTCGTAAATGCCGGTACCAGGTGCAAAGAACGGATTGCGTGGGTCGAGCTGATTCGTGTGCGTGAGGTCGTATTGGTAGACCTGCCCGTAAGTCACTCCGCTGGATCCGATCTCGGTGTTCGCATTATTGATCGTGGGAATCATTCCGTGGAGTACTGCCCACCAATCGGGGATGCCATCCCCATCCGTGTCCGCCGAATTGGGATTGGTATGGTAAATGTAAAGTTCAGCGTAGTCTGTTAGTCCATCGCCGTCGCTGTCCACCGGTGGACCAGGCACAGGAACAATGTAAAGAGTGGCATTGCGTGACACCGCAGAACCCAAGAAGTTACTTGCTTGCAGCGAATAAGTGCCTGCCAAATTTGTTACGGCCGCGGAGGGATCGTAGTTCGAGATTGTGAGTGATGAAGAATTGGCTCCATAAAAAGGCGGCGCATTTGTGAGAGGGATGCCATTTCGTGTCCACTGGTAGTTAAGGGGCGCGGCGCTCGTGGCTGTGACCTGGAAGTGAATGATTCCACCTGGATTCGCGAGATAATCCATTGGACCCGAGTTGATAATGACTGCTGTAGGGACAAGGACAAACGCGTGTGGCTCTCCATTTAACAGTCCGTTGCCCACTATCATTCCCGCATTGTTGATTTCATTGGCTGTTGTCAGAATCCATCCCGAACCATTGGGCAATATCGCGTTTAGATCGCGCACTTCATTTGATTCCGCCTGAGAATTATGATTATCATCTATCCAGAGAAATGCGTGCATATTGTTCCCACCGGGGAATGTCGTAAAACCGACGGCCCACCCCCAATTATTGACGCCACGCGCGCTTCCGTTACTAGCAATTCTCGTTAGTCGACCGTTTCCCCAAAAATATGGTACGCCGAAATCAGCGTCATCAGCGACAAATTGATCCAAGTTATTCAGTCCGTTTGCCGCACCTTGACCTGGCAGTGGAATCGTGACGAGCGATGTTCCTCCGTTTGTCCATGCAACTGGCAGCCGATGTCCAGCCCCGGTATTTGAAAACCCTGCGATATTTCCCTTTTGACTGATTCGCGCGGCACTTGTTGTTTCCCTGCCAAGTTCGGGCAGCGTAGTCATAATTCCGTTGCTCAATACATATGCACTGTAAGCGCTGGTGTCGAACGTGCCGACGATCACTCCCGCATCATTAATTCCGCCAGCCCCCGCATAGGTTCCTGTGATACCAAGCGGAGTCAGTACTCCATTCTGCCACGTCACGGCAGAATTCCCCTGATTGCCAACTACTTGGTTCGAATTGTTTATGTCGTTTGCGTAACCGTTCGTCCAAATCGTTGTCATACCGGTTTGGGGCAACCATGGGGGTGTCCACAAGAACGCTGCCTTCGATGGAGAATTGGTTGGATAGTAAGTTCCGACTGCAAAACCAAGGTCATTCACAGCGGCAACGCCGTCGACATTTCCGCCAAGGCTTCCTGCATCGTAAAGAATAAAAGTCGGAAGTTGGCCTGGCGTTACAGGTATTTGCGCAATGGATTCCCCAACAAATCCGGCCGACCCGATAAAACACGCGAGCAAAAGTAATTCGAGCCGCACGTTCCCAATGGCGACCCGCTTCTTTTGCAAAAAGTGCTTCATCAGTGCTTTCCCCCGAAGAAGCTGCTGTACCAACTGGCGACCGCGTTCCAGACTGATGTCCAGATGCTCGTCGATGAACTAACCGGAGCCGAACTCGTGGCACTCTTTGAAGTGGCCTTACCTCCCCCACCAGACATCACACTGCCGGAAATCAACGGTGTCGTTCCTGCCATACTCGATACCGGGATCGTTGATTGGCGTGAATTCAGCGATGAAGCCACGGAGAAAGAACCGACTGTTTGGCTCACGAGCGATCTAGAACCGACTGAAGCAAAGATGCCACCACCAGTTATTGCAGGAGCACGTCCAGTTTGGTTCGCTTGCATTTGAATGGCGGCATTAGCAAGACCAAACCCATTTTCGGTGATCGGAGTCAAGACAGCGGAATACATGGAGCCTATTGGCCC
>Ga0206960_1127_pt2 | contig 16731 bp, 11 predicted proteins | sample Alteio_BWOrgHeat_29_FD_153255 | JGI IMG/M metagenome (GOLD analysis project Ga0206960, IMG submission 153255) | Enriched cells from forest soil in Barre Woods Harvard Forest LTER site, Petersham, Massachusetts, United States -... | ecosystem: Environmental > Terrestrial > Soil > Temperate forest >... | reverse complement strand
CGTGTTGTTGGCAGTCGGCGTGGTGTCGTCGGCCACGGCCCAGATCGGTGCGCTGGGGGTGATGGGTGACAGCTTGAGCGATGAGTACTTTGAGGAAACCTATGGCACCTATGCGACGAATTGGGTGCAGCAGTTGGTTGTTTACCGGAGCGTAAATGTCGGCCCGACCGCGGCGGCGGCCGGCCAGCCGGGCGGAACGTGGGGCAGTCCGCGCCGGACGGGGTACGAATTCAATTGGGCGCTGTCCGGCGACACTTCGTCCAACCTCCTGAGCGACGGGCAGGATACCGGGCTGGCGGCGCAGGTTTTCCCCGACGGCATCACCCATGCGGTGCTGGCGATCGGGGCAAACGACTTCAACCCGGATTTTCTCGCGTACCCGACCGCGGCGTATTTGAACATTTACAATGGTTCGTGGTCCGCCGCCCAGATCAGCAACTACGTGGCGCAGATCCTGACCAACATCGAAACGGCGGTGGCGACGGTCGAGACGACCGGGGTGAATCTGGTGGTATTCAACATCCTTGACTACGGGAAGACGCCGGCCGTTTACAATGAGATCTTCTACACCAACGGCAGCAAGCGCGAGCGGGTGGCGGCAGCCATTCAGCAGGCCAACGCGGGTCTGCTCTACCTCGCGCAGAAGTACCAGGTCCCGCTGGTCGACGCGTTCAGCCTGCAACAGGTCATCTTTGGGTCAAACACGAACCTGCAGACGACTCTGTCCCTCGGCAATGTCGCCATTCACCTGCAGCAATCGGATTCCAATCCCACCAACAGTCCGAATCGGACGGCGGCGTTTGTGGCGGACGGGGCGCACCCGCACACGACGATCCAGGGGCTGTTCGCGAACATGGCGCTCGAAGCATTTTCGTTGGGGTATGGGACGACGGTGCCGCTGTTTACGGAACAGGAGATACTCAATCATGCCGGCGTGGTCTATGGGGGGCACGATACCTTGATGAGCCAGATTGGTTCCTACACCAACTACGTGGTCCTTCCTATTCGCCCGCGTGTGACCTCGCTGGGATTTGTTGGCGGGAACTTGCAACTCGGGCTTATGACCGTCTCCAACCAGTTCTATCGCGTGGAGATGACGAGTGACCTGGTCGCGGACGCCTGGATCTTGTTGACGAACAATATTCGGGGAACCGGCGGCGCGGTCAGTGTGAACGACCCCACGGCCACGGGGCAGAGCCAGCGGTTCTATCGTGTCAGGCAACTGCCATGAGCTGGCTTGGGAGCTATCAAGTGTTCGCCCTACAATTCCGGCGAGAGACCAGCAGGCCGGGTGGGGCGGAGACCAAAGGTACTGTCCGTCTTCGCCCGGGCTTCGACGCGACGCGCCGCGTGCGGCGGCGCGCAAACTGACCAACATGGATAAATGGCAACAGCGGATGTATATGATAAATACGTTTCATGAATTTTCTGGCGTTCCGCGAGGCTTGGTCGCGGTGGTGCGAATCCCCTGTATTTACAATGGTTTCAGCGCTTTGCATTCACTGGGGTCCGTCCCGGAACGAGGGAAATCGGCGATTCCAGCACGGTCGTTGCTAATGGCATGAGCATGGAAACGTCCACGTCAGTGTCGGGCGGAGGAGAGACATTGCCGGCGGTTGCGCCGGCGGTGGTGGGGTCGCACCTGAATCGCAGCTCGAAGACGGTGCAACAGATTTTCGAGACGCATCGGAGCCGGCTGTACGAGCTGGCGGTAAACGCCGACTTGGGGATCCGGTCGGAGGAACTTGAATTGCATTTTGCCAGCATGCCGTTGCGATACTGGCCGCGAGTGGACAGCGAGTCGCTGCGGTGGCACCTGGAAATGATCCATGAATTTGTGGACGGTCTCACACGCAGCGACGTGCTCCTCGCGCCACCCGTTATGCACTGGCGGCACTTCCCGGATCGAGGTTTCTCCGAAGTGGTCGTCTGTGCGTGGGACCGTCCGGGACTGTTGGCGAAAATTGCCGGCGCGTTCGCGGCGACGGGATTGAACATCGTGCGGGCGGACATCTATACGCGGGCGGACAACATCGTGCTCGATGTGTTCCAGATCTGCGATGAAGAGTTGCGGCACGTCGAGGATATTTCGCGGTTGAAGCAAATGGAGCAATTGCTGGCGGTCGCATTCAGCCCGAACGGGGGCGGCGAGGTGGTGTTGCGGACGTGGATGCAGTGCGCGGGCGCGCCGGAGCGCGTGGCCGGCGGCAAGGCGCCGACTTTGACATTTGATAACGATCGGTTTGACGATTACACGGTGCTGCAGGTGGAGGCGCCGGATCGGGTAGGATTGCTGCACGACATTTTGGAGGCGATCTCGACGTGCGACGTGGACATCGTCCATGCGGTGATCGTGACGGAAGAGGACGAGGCCGCGGATGTCTTCTTCATGACCGGCACGGATGGACGGAAGATCCGCGATGCGGGGCGCCTGGAGCAGATTCGGGACATGGTGCGGTCGGCGCTGGGATGATTTACGGTAGGAGAGAAAGAGACTACGCGTAGTAGTGATAGTTGACGTCGGGGAAAATATTGTCGCGCCACTCGATCGAGGCGAGCCAGGGTTCGTCGATGCGATGTTCCTTGATCTGCTCGTAGAGGCGGGTGAATCGCAGGATGTGGTCCTTCGTCCGCTTCACGGCATAGGGAACCATCGTTCCCGTCTTCATGATGAACGCCCAGTCGCTGGATTGCGCGAGGAGGAGTTCGCGGGCCGCCTGTTTGAGGCCGCGCTGGGTGAGAGGATCGCCGTTCTTGAAATTGCGCGCGAGCTCGGTCATGCGTTGCGCGGCGATGTGCAGGTGCGGATAAATCCACGCGTTGGACCCTTCGAGCCAGACTTCCCAATAACCTTTGTTGCCCCAGCTCGAGGCGCCCGGCTGCGTGATCTGTTGGGTCGGGAACTCGCGCAAATATTCGGTCGGCGTGGTGAGCTTGAAGATGTTTTGGTCGAACGCGACCTTGCGCGTGAAGAAGTTGATGAAGTCGGGCCCTTCGAACCACCAATGGCCGTACAACTCCGCGTCGTATGGCGAGATGATGAGCGGCGGGCGTTTTATGACACCGGCGAGATGCTCGACTTGTTTTTCGCGGTTGAACATGAAATTACCGGCGTGCGACGCGGCCTTTTCCATCGCATTGTAGCGGTTGTACGGCTCCTTGTTCGAGGTCTTGCCCGTGATGCGAAAATACTTCATGCCGGTGAAACAACGGATGCCGTCGGGGTGGATGTACGGCTTGATGTAGTCGTATTCGAGGTCGAACCCAACGTCGCGGTAGAAATCGCGGTAATCGCCGTCGCCGGGGTAGCCTTCCTCGGAACTCCAGACCTGCTTCGAGGATTCGACGTCGCGCGCGAACGCGGCCACGCCTGTAGGCGTGAACACCGGCGCGTAAATCCCGTAGCGCGGGCGCGGATGGCCGAACATGATGCCATGCGTGTCCATGACGAACCAGCGGATGTTGGCTTCCTGGAGAAACTTTTCAAGGCCGGGCACGTAGGCGCATTCCGGCAACCAGATGCCGCGAGGGTCGCAGCCGAAGCACGAGCGATAGTGGTCACGCGCGATCATGATCTGGGCGCGAACGGATTCGGGATGCTCGGCCATCAACGGCAGAAAACCGTGCGTCGCGCCGCAGGTGATGATCTCGAGCTTGCCCATCTCCTGGAACTTGCGAAAAGCGCCGACGAGGTTGCGCCCGTAGCTATCGCAGAACGTGGCGCGGGCCTCTTGAAAACGGTGGTGGTAGAACCAAGCGAGATTGTTGAAGGCCCGGTCCCATTTCGTGCGTTCGATCTCTTTCTCACTGAGATCGATGAGCCGCGTGATATGGCGGATGTAGCGCTCTTGAAGCAGCGGATCAAGCAGCATCGAGCAGAGCGGCGGCGTGAGCGACATCGTCAGGCGAAAATCCACGTTGTCGCGGACGAGGCCTTCCATCATCTTGATGAGGGGGATGTACGTCTCGGTGATGGCCTCGTAGAGCCAGTCTTCCTCGAGAAAATCCTCGTACTCAGGATGGCGGACAAACGGCAAATGCGCGTGCAGTATGAGCGCTACGTAACCTTGCGGCACTGGCAAAACTCCTTTCGGCGTTTCGTTTCGGATACCTGTTTTCCGCTTCGCCACGGACGGCGTTGCGGGAAGCATCACGCGGCAGCGGGCGCCTTGAGGTGCGCCGGCTGTTTGACCTTGCCCACCTCGCCTTTCGTGCGGCTCTGGCGCTCGAATGTCAACTGCATCTCGCGTTGGTCATCACCTGCAGCCGAGACGGCCACGACCGGCAATTTGTACTGGCCGTCCGGGAAGACATACTGGAATGAAAAGGTGCCGTCGCTGCGCAACTTCACCGGCTTGCCGTCGATCGTAACCTTCGCGGTCGGTTCTGTTGCACCATATATGATCAACTCGGCGTTCACGGCAAACCAGAACCCTTTTTGGGGCGCACCGGACCAGCTGGAACCCGACGGGCTGAACGCGCTGGACATCCCCGAGCTGAGTTCCTCCTGCAAACGACGGCGCAGCCATTCGGTAATCTCGAACGATCCCATCTGAATGCGACGGAACAGATCACCGCCGAGAATGCGTTCCAACTCGGCGGCTTGGTCTGCGGTCCAAGGGCCAAGTTCGATACCCAGTTTGAAGGGAAAACGGAAACCCGCGAGTTGCAGGCGATGCAGGGCATCCGCCAAAGCCTCGCCCTCGCGCATGTGGCCGCGAATGATCTGGAAAAGTTCGTGGAACGAAATATCGATCGGAATGGTGGCGAACCGCGCGGTCGTATCGGGCGAGATCGCATCCGGTGGCGTGGTGGTCTCGCGAGAATGGCTGACCGCGTGGAACTGACCATCGTGCCGCCAATAACCGAGCTCCGCGCGGTACGTGGTCGCGGCCTTGTTGACCGGGATGTACCAGTTGCGCGAATCGTGACCCAGCGTCAGCACCTGAAACGGATCCGCATGGTTCTTCTCAAAGATGCGCAGGAGCAAACGCCCATCCGACGCTTGGCCGCGAAAATCGGCCATCTGCTGCCAGTTGAGATCCCAATAGACGTAAAGCCAATGCGGATCGCGCGCGGTGAGAAAGAGCTGGCCGGTGCCGTAGGCATCGGGCAATTCACCCAAGTGTTCTTCGTGAAAGACTTGCCGGGGCGGCGGCACCGGCGTGACGTCGAATTTGTGCGCGGAAAGTTCTTCCGACGGACGACCTGTCTCCTCCGCCCCGGTTTCCACAGACCTGAATTTCGGGGTAACTTTGCTACGGCGCACAGGTCGCGCAACCTGCGTTTGAGCTTTGGCGGGGGCCTTCTTGCGAGACACTACTTCCATGGCGTGCTTGCGGACCGCGCGGCGTTTGACGTCATCGTCAACCTTGCGAGTGACAGCGCTGGCGCCCAGGGGCTGTTTGGTTGTCGCTCCTTTGAACCGTTGCTGGGCCTGATGAATCTTGTCGGCCAGCTCTTCTTTCTTCAACGTGGACACGCCTCGCAAGCCATGTCGGTGAGCAATTTTCAGTAATTCAGTTTTTGTTTTCGCCAGTAAGTCTGCCATGTTCATGGATACCATCCTTCTGCCTCGCGGACGCGAGATGTGCCCCGAGGGCGCTCGAGGCAACCTTTCTCCAAGCGCACCTTAACTTAGAGCAGAAATCGCGGGAATGTAAAATGATTATTTCACGAAAAGCGGCCGGCGGAACGCCAGACGTGGCTAGAACGTGTAGTTGAAGTTGACCGTCACCTCATTTACATCGTAGCTCTGGCCGCTGAGGCTCGAACTGCGCGTCTGGTACTCGTAAGCAAAAGTCCCGGTCAACTTCTTCGTGAATTGCCGCTGCAAACGGAAGCCCACCACGACCAGGTCCGCAATCTCACGGCTTCCATTCAAGGATTCCAAGTGGGTCCAACCCACGGATGGCGCAAGTGTCAGGTAACGGTTCAGGCGATGAGCAAGGGTGTAATTGACGCCGGTGATTGCCGTGATGCTTGAATTCTCCAGTCCCAGCGAGATGCCCGGGCTGTGAAAGACGGAGAGGGTGTGCGTCGTATTCGGTCGCAGCGGCTGCGAATAATTCAGGGAAACCGCGGCGTCCACGCCATCGATATTATCGACACCATTTGTCTTCGTGGCCGCCAACGCCAGATGCGACCAACCCAGGCTGATAGTGCCATTCAGGCTCTTCGTGATTTGACCATTCAGCCCCAAGTCGACTGAATAGCCGGTCGAGTCACGCAATGTGGGGTCGGAAAGGTAGTTGATCCCGTACGAGTTTCTGATAAAAACCGAATAGCCCTCCCGAAAGAAGTACGCCGGCGTAAACGAGAACACATAGCCAAGCTGTTCGAGCGAAGGATCGGTGGGGAAAAAGTAATCCGAGCGTTGCGCCGCGAAAGTCGTGGAAAACTTTCCCAGTTGGCGGGTGGCGCTGGCGGAAGCCGTATTCACATATTGTTCCGCCTGCGTTCGGTTCACCGCGTATACGGTGTCGAGAGGATCGGTATCGTAGGTAAAGTAGTCTGACAAGACCACGTTCCATTCCGCCACGTAAATGGGCAGGACCAACCCGGCATTCAAGGGTGCGGCGAAGCTGTCCCCTTGAACCCCCGTCAGGGAATGGCTGTACGTTGCCGCAAGGGTCAGCGTGAATTCCTCGCCGCCGGAAAACGGCAGGAAGATACCGCCGGATATCGTGGGACCGACGGTCAGCAGCACGTCGGCTTTGGGGTGGTTCTCGCTGAGGTTCGCGTTGTCCCGAAAATCAGCGCCGGCGGTAAAGCCCATGTTCAGGCGAAAGGGTCCTGTCTGAAAGTTTTGCGCAACGGCCGGATGAGCCAGCGCCAGCGCCCACGAAATCCAGAGCCAGGAGACCACACCGCGCCGGAGTCTGTGGTGCTGTCTCATTCCCTGTTAGGTGGCATGCGCAAGACTGTGGTGTTCCAAACGGCCCTCACGGCTACAAAAAGACTGGCGTCCATGTTATCTGGGCACATCGCCCCTGTAAATAAAAAAGGCTCCCCGCGTGTCTCTCGCGAAGATGGTGGTTACTGGTTACCGCTTGTGGACAGGACGGGACGGACGCACATCTTCCCGGGTCCAGCGATGAACCAGCTCCTGATAATGTACATTGAGCATCGCTCCCAGACCAATCATGCACAAAATCGCGAGACTGAAGACAATGTAACCGGAATAGTCGTGGTAAATCTTCATCGCCCCTTCCTCACCGAAGCCCTGCGCGACGAGCGCTACCGTGGTGATCCGCGCGAGGTTCCCCACCACCGCCAGCGGTATGCTGGAGAGGAACAGCACCCATTTTTTCCACGATTGATCCATCGTGACGTACCCGTACAGCGAGGTCAGCGCCATCAACGCCATCAGCGAGCGAATGCCGCTGCACGGGTCGGCCACCTCCAGCGGCAGGAAGCGACTGGCGGTGGAATAAATCCCGGTTCCTTCGCGGTAGACACCCACGCCGAGGACATTCAGCAGTGATGTCGAGATCTGCGCCACAAAAATCCGCAACTGAAAACTGTACTGGTCCAAAAAATTGAAGGGGATCATGAAAAAGAGGAATGCGCACGGAAACCAAAGTTCCTTCGCCCACTCCCATCCTGCGAGATACAGAATCAGCCCAAAAATCAATACCTCCAGGGAGCCGGCCACGAGACGCGGGTTGGCCGCCTTGACGCCAACCCAGTAGATCGCCACCCCGGCCAGGATCACCACCAGCCCGCTGTTCGCCGTGCTCAACGGTTCACGATGCAGCGTCTTCCGCCACTTCCAAACAAATAATCCCGCCGCCACCACGGGCACCACCGGCCCGTAAGAATAATCTTCCCCCTTCCAGTACACCCGCAGCCACGCGAACAGCGATAGTGGATTGACGCCCGAAGCGCACGTCTTGCTGATGAAGTACGCGTAGAAGACGAGCGCCCCCACGACGCCGATCAGTATTCTGCGACTACGCTCCTCGGGGTCGGGATGAAGCGCCACCGGGCCAACGCCACCGGTCGCGTTGGGCAGACCCAACATTCGTCTCAACTCAGAAAAACTCATGCAAATTCGCCCAATACATTGCGCCCGAACAAGATGAAAGTCAAACATCCCACGGGCATACCGCTCACCGGCGCCGATCACTGATCAAAACCTGTTGTCCATCAGGCGTCAGCGCGCGCGTAAATTGCAGCGGGAAATTCACCGGTGGGAAATGTTGCAGATCGAACATTTGGATCCAGTACCGTTGATATCCCGACACCATTTCCAGGACGTCTTGCCGCAGCAACGTCTCCTGCGTCAGGTAGATTCCCGATACTCGTTTCACATCGTCGTTGATCGACAAAAAATCCTTCTCCTCGAATGGTTCCCAGATCGCCGACCGATCCGCGTACCACGCCACCGCCCACGGAATATCGCTCACCAATACCTCATCCTCGCCGAAAACTTTCCCCAGCGTCGTCCCCACGCCACCATCGTAAGGCGGATACGGGAGCTTGGTTGTCGGCGGCAGCACCATGAAAAGAAACGGCAACGAATTGAAAACCGCAAAAAAACCGATCATCCCCGTCCTCATCAACCGCGTCCGAAATTGCAGTCGCTCGAACATGACGTAAAAGAACGCCACGCCATACACGATGATCAGCGGCAGGAACACCGTCAGGAAATTCCGCTTCGGCGGTCCCGCAATGCTCATCCAGATGATCGCCATCAGGAGTGTCCAAAAAACAAAGCGCCGCAATCGAAACACTTCCTCCTGCCGAAACCGGTGCATCAGTCCGACGAGAAAAAATACGATCAGGTAGTTCGCCCCGACGTCCTTGAGCACCACCTCGTACAACTGCCGTCCATTAATCAACGTCCGCCGCAGTTGCTGGCGAAATTTGAATTGCGGCAACTCGCCCACATACGTCCGCTGCACCTGCCCTGCTTTGATCTCCCCCGGCGTCCCCACCCCGATCCCTTCCAGCATCTCGAACCGGCTCAGCCCAAACAGCGTCTGCGATACCGCCCAGTTCCGCGCCACCCACGGCGTCAGCACCAGCAGAAACACCAGCACGCACAATCCGCACTTCGCCCGCCACTGTTTCGGGAAAGACACGCCCACATAGATCAGCAACGGGACCAGCACCGACGCGAACGCATATCGCGTCAGTGTCCCCAACCCCACCGCCAGCGCGCTCCCCGCCAGCGCCCCGAGCACCCACCGCGTTGACCGCCTCTCCGCCTGCCACTTCTCCGCCTTGAACACGCCGTACGCCGTCAGCAAAAAGAACACGGACATCAACCCCCACGACAATCCCGCCGTCGCCGCCTCCAATAGCGGATTGCAAAACAAATACATGAACACGCTCATCGTCGCCACGCGATGATCGAACATCTCCCGCGCCAGCAGGTACAGCAAGACCATCCCCACCAGGTAGAGCACCCATCCGAAGATCATCATCACCCGGTCCGCTGCCAGCGTCCGCACGTTCCCCGACATCTCAAAATCCGGCGTCAACACATGGAACACGGCCGACAACACCAGCGGATACATTGGCGGCGTCCATAACTCCGGTTGGGTGTTTGTTTTCGGATCGAGCGGCGGACGTCCGATCGAATTAAGGTAACGGAGTTCGAACGGCCGCAAGTTCTGCGTCACGTAACCGCGGCCGCGCCACAGGTTGCGCGCCAACTGCCCCGCGTCCATCGCCTCCGCGTCGTGCAGCCCGAAGAATTGCGTCCCCGTGTACAGCAGGATCACCATCAGCGTCAGCAAACCAAACATCCCCACGCGAAACGGCCCCAGCTCCGGCGCCAGGTCAATCTTGATAATCCAGTCCTGCACCCGCTCAAAGAGCGGACGGTACGGCACGGGTCCTTCAGGTTTCTTTCCCGCGATAAAAGGCATGATGACGCGCGCAGCCTATCCGACCCACTACCCCGTTTCAAGGTTTAGTCCCAACCTGTAGCGGCGGTCTGCGACTGCCGAATTCTGAATTGTAGGGCGAGCGGCCCGCTCGCCGCCGTTCTTCATCTGGAGGGCGACGTTCCGTCGTGGCCGCCTGAGATTATTGGCAACCGCATTGATCGTCTGTCCGCCATGGGTTGTCACCCTGAGCGAAGCGATGGGTCTTGCCCGCAGGCAACGAGAACGCACAAACCAAAGAAAACTCATTCTGCACCCACCATCTTGCCCTTCCCTTTCCCCAAAACACCGTTTTCGCACTTCAAAAACCCCTCCCGGTGGGTTCGTTTTCCAGAACGAACCCACCGATTCCTTTCGGCAGTTTCCGTCGCAAACCATGTATTCATAGGGCCTTCCAGCAAAAATACCGTCGCAAAACGGTGGGTTCGTTTCGCAGAAACGTATAGGGGGGACTTCTCAGCCCCGGTAGCCGAGTCCGACGGAGCCGAGTCTGGGAGACGCCGCTGTTGTTCGCGGCAAACGCGCCGAATATGTGCCGTCGGCCCAATGGCGTGGGCGTCCCGCCCGTGGTCTCTCCAAGTTGAACAGGCGTCTCGCCTGTAGCCTTCCGCCGCTTTCGCAAAGTTGTCACCCTGAGTCCCGTCATGCGACGGGATCCCGCAGAATTGCGGGACTTGTCGAAGGGTCTCTGTCGTTGCCGGCCCGGTTTGTAGGACAAGCGTTCCGCTTGTGGTTGTACGCCAGTCCCCATAACCGCCTTCACCCTTCTCTCTTCTCCCCTCCGTTGCTTGTCTTCTGCCTTCCTCATTCCCCCGACTATACCCCTCCCGCCACACCGCGTCCAGCAAAATTATCAATTTGCGATAGGCGGTGAGAATCCTCACATCTCGGGAAAAACCCGTTGAACCGAAAAGAACAAGCTGTTCAAGCTATGGAGCATGCACGTCCATGCCCTGGACTACCGCCGCTTCGGCAGTGAGCACTTATAGGTTCACTTCATTTCTGTACTGACTCATCATCGCCGGGCTGCCGAGAAATCCCCTAGCGCAACACCGGCGCGATCAACAACCCGATCCCGTACGTCACCAGCGCTTCACCGACGCCGACCACCATCATCTCCGCGCCGCTCTTCAGGCCGGTCAATCGGATGGAAAAGCTCGACTTCCCTCTACCGCAACGTTAACCTCCCTACCAGGAGCAGGTGAGGCAATGTCTGAGAGATGCATTGGGTGTGAACAAACCAATTTATTTTACGCTCGCGGCGGATAAAACATTCTGCCGGATCACCGCATTAATCCTGTTGGTCTTGTCTGGTTGGGCTTTCAACGCCCGGGCCCAGACGCTGACAAATCTTCGGTCCTTCACCCCGACCGATGGCTTCGGACCGCACAGTCTCCTCCAGGGTCGTGACGGCAATTTCTACGGCACGGCTGGGAGTGGAGGGAATTTAAATCTGAATAACGGATCGGGATGGGGCACGGTGTTTCGGATCACCCCGACGGGCCTGCTGACCAATCTTCACTCCTTCATCCTGACCGATGGCGGCGAACCAAACCTTCTGGTTCAGGGTAGCGACGGCAATTTCTACGGAACAACCTACACGAACACACCCGGCGGCTTGGGCACGGTATTTAAAATGACCTCGACCGGGAGTATCACGACTCTTTGGCTATTCGGCCTGAATCCCGGCATCGATTCAGCCGCGTCCCATCCGGTCGCCGGTCTCGTGCAGGGTGCCGACGGCAACTTCTACGGGACCACGAGCGCCGGCGGGGCGAATGGGGATGGGATCGTGTTTCGCATTACTCCTACGGGCACGCTGACGAATCTTCACAACTTCAACGGCGCCGACGGGGCCAATTCTCAATGGGGCTCACTGGTGCCGGGTAACGATGGCAATTTCTATGGTGTAACTTCCGGGGGCGGGACGAATAGCCAAGGGAACATCTACCGAATCAGCCCCACCGGCAATTTCACGAACCTCTATTCATTCAGCGGCACGGATGGCCAGTTTCCGGAAGCCGGCCTTGTCTTGGGGAGCGACGGCAATTTCTACGGGATAACCTCCAGCGGCGGGACGAACAACGGCGGAACAATTTTCCGGATGACTCCTACCGGTGTTCTGACAAATCTTCACTTGTTTGCGGGCGTGACCGATGGTCATACCCCCACGGCTTTGGTGCAGGGCAGTGATGGCAATTTCTACGGCACAACCCGGCAAGGCGGGGGCAGCACCCATTGTTTTGATGGATGCGGCACAATCTTTCGGATTACTCCCAGCGGCACCTTTACCAATCTTTGCTCCATTGATGCTACCAATGTGGCTTCACCGGTCGTCGGCTTCGTGCAGGGGAGCGACGGCAATTTCTACGGGACGGCCTTTCTAGTCAGTTATCCGTTTGTTGATAACATTGGCGACATCTTCAAGCTGACTGTCCCCCTCAATCCTCCCGCCAATCAAGTTTCTGTGATCCAAACGACGGGCAATGATGTCGTGGTCTCCATCCCGTCTGTGGCGACCGAGACCTACCAGTTGCAGGTTAGCAATTCGCTGAATCCCACCAACTGGGTCAACGTCCCGGGTGCAGCCGTTACCAACTGCATCGGCGCTCTCCTGACCTTGACAAATTCCGGTGGAGCCACGGGTCCGCAGGGATTCTACCGGTTTGACATCATACCGTAAAGAACCTCACCCCGCAGCCAACCTCGTCACCCCTACCGCAACACCGGCGCAATCAACAACCCAATCCCGTACGTCACCAGCGCTTCGCCCACGCCGACCACGGTCATCTCCGCGCCGCTCTTTAACCACGACCGACCCGTCACGATCACCTTCGACGCGCCGACCGCAAAGTGCGCCACGGTGCTGATGGCGAACGACCAGATCAGGGCCTGTGTTCCCGTGAAAAATAAAAACGGAATCACCGGCACGAACGCCCCCGCTGCGGTGCTCAACATCGCGCTTACCGCCGAACTCCACGGATTGGGAAATCCCTTCTCCGACAAACCCAGTTCCTCATGCGCGAGCGTTTTCAACAGCTGCTCGGGTTGTTCCGCCAGCCGCGCCGCCATCATCTTCGCTTCCTCGGGAGAGAATCCCTTCAACTGGTAAAACAACTCCATCTCCTCGCGTTCCTGGTCGGGGTCCGTCTCGATCTCCATCCGCTCGCGCTTCATCTCCGCCTCGTACACCTCGCGTTCCGACTTCGTCGCGAGATACGCGCCGCTGCCCATCGACAACGCCGAAGCGATGGCCGTCGCGATGCCGCTCAACAACACGAACTTCCCGTTCACATTCGTCGCGCCCGCCACGCCGCTCACCACCCCGAACGCCGCGCCCAATCCGTCGTTCACTCCGTAAATCGCCTGCCCGATCCACCCCGCCCCGGTCACGTGCCACTTCTCGGTGCGTAAAATCTTCTCCAGCCGCCGTTGCGCCGGCGGAACCTGCCCTTCCGTGAACTCGCTCAACACGCGGCTGTGCGCCCGCTCCTCCTGCTGCGCCTCCACCAATTGCGCCCGCACTTCCTCGCTCGGCGCGATCTTCGCCAGGTCATCGTACATCGCGTCCGCGCCATTCTCCGCCGCCTCCAGTTTCACCACCGCCCGGTCCGTCCCGCTCTGCAATAACACCCAGCGCCGCGCGCGTTCGACAATCGACTCACGATACTCGCCTGGCTCCGCGCCGAGTTCCCGCAACCGCACCGCCCAGTTCGCCGCGTGTTTTTCCTCGGCCTCCGCCAACCGCAACAAAATATCGCGCCGATCCGGATGGCTCTCCTGCTCCGCTAGCGCCCGATAGTTGCGCGCGCTCCCCATTTCATCGCGCCACGCCAGCTTCAACCCGTTAACGAGTTTATCGCGCTCACTCATGACGTCTCTGATTCTACCACACACTCCACGCCGTCGCCGTATTGACCTGCCTTCCGGTTCTTGCTAGCGTCCTCGCCATGGCACCCCAACGGCAAACGTCGTTGATTATTCGCGCCCTGCTGTTGACGGCCTGCGGTTTCGCTCCGCCTGCGCCCGCCGCAGTCATCGGCACTAATCCGCCGGCGCTGTCGCTCACCGCTGACCGCATCGCGACGCTGCCGACGGCCCAACAACGGGCCTGGACCGAGTACCTTGCCCGATCCGATGAGCAATTGCGAGCCGACCAAGCTTTTTTGCAAAAGGAACTGACCGCGCACAAGCTCCAGGCGGCGATACTTCCGCCATCGGGCCGGTCGACCAGTTCTCTGCCCCTCGATAAACCGGCGGACTGGTACGGCGGCTCCAATGCCTTGCGCATCGCCGACATCATCGTCTCCTTCCAGACGCCCGCCGGTGGCTGGAGCAAGAATCTGGACATGTCGCTCCACCCGCGCGCTCCCGGCGAGGCGTTCGCGCCCGACAACCGTTCCCGCATCCTCGGCGCCGCCGATTTCGATACCCCCCATGACACGAACTGGAACTATGTCGGCACGTTTGACAACGATGCCACCATGACCCAAATGCGCTTCCTCGCGAAGGTCATCACCGCGATCGGGCCCGACCGTAGCGACGCCTATCGGAAAGCGTTCCTGCATGGGCTCGGTTACATCGTGGCCGCGCAGTATCCCAACGGCGGCTGGCCCCAGGTCTGGCCGCTCGAGGGCGGTTATCACGACATGATCACGTACAATGACGACGCGGTGGTCAACCTCCTCGGTTTGCTGCGCGACGTTGCCAGGGGAACCAACGATTTCGCCTTCACGCCCTTTTCGGCGCGCATGATGGCCGCCAACAATCTTCGCAACGGGGTCGACTGCCTTCTGGCGACGCAAATCGTCGTGGGCGGCCACCACACTGTCTGGTGCCAACAACACGACCCGCTCACGTTGCAGCCCGCGTCCGGTCGGAATTACGAAATGCCCTCTCAGGTCTCCAGCGAGAGCGCGGAGATCATGCGGTTCCTCATGACCCTGACCCGGCCCAGCCCGCAGATCATCGCCGACGTGCATACCGCCGCCGCCTGGTTCGAGAAAACGAAGATTACCGACATGGCCTGGCAACGCGACGATGCCGGACAGCGCCGCCTCGTCCACCAACCCGGCAGCAGCCCGATCTGGGCCCGCTATTACGAAATCGGCACCGACCGTCCGATCTTCGGCGACCGAGACAAGACCATTCATGACCAACTGGAAGAAATCTCGCCGGAACGCCGCCGAGGTTATGCCTGGTATCGGGACTCGCCAAAACGGATGCTCGAAGAATACGCCGTCTGGAGCAAGACCCACCCGCAGGCGAAGCCGACTAATTAGAAATAAGATTCGGCGCGAGGTTCGCCAGCGCGGCGCGGATCTCGGCCGCATGCGTCGCGGGATTCACTTTCGGTTCCACAAACGCAATCTTGCCGTTCTTGTCGATGACGAATGTCACGCGGCTGGCAACTTTGCTGTTATCATCGGCCACGCCGTAGGCCTTCGCCACTTTCTTGTCGGTGTCCGCCAGTAACAAAAATGGCAGATGGTATTTTTCGATGAACGCCTGGTGCGATTCCACCGAATCGAAGCTCACGCCGAGCACCGTCGCCTGCAAGCCCTTGAATTCATCCATCGTATCGCGGATGCCGCACGCTTCCGTAGTGCAACCTTTCGTGTCGTCCTTCGGGTAAAAGTAGAGAACGATCGGCCCCTTGCCGACAAAATCCTTTAACTGTACGGTCTTGCCGTTGCTCGCCGCCACGGAAAAGTCCGGTGCCTTGTCGCCGACCTGCGGCATGTCCGCCGCAAGCACCAGCGACTGCGCCAACAGCAGGAGACCCAAAAATAAAATAAATGGTTTCATCGTAATCACTCGTTATGTGGAATTTTTACTGTGCTCTTGCCAACAAACTCGCGGATGACCGAGTCTCCGGGAATGACCTCGTACGAATCCACCTGCTCGCGGCTGAATCCCTCGACTGATCCAAGCAGGCGCTTAACGCGGTCGTAACGAATGCGGGCATCGAGAAACCCACCGTACGGCCCGAAAGTTTCCGCCAGTGGCAGGTATCCGTCGGGTTCCGTAAAAAACGGCTTCAGCGCCGCCAGGTCGAACGGCAACCCGCCGTTGACGATGTGGTCGGCCAGTCCCATCAGCGGGACGATACTGAACAATTCCCCCGCGCGTACATAATGCCAGTGCAACATCGTGGAAAGCGGACTGTGATTGCGATGTTGCACGTCGCGCAACATGCGCCGAATCAGCCGCACATCGGTAAACTTGGTCAGGCGATTGGTGCTGCCGTCGCCTTCGTAGAGGACGTTCATCGTCTCGATGTACACGCGAAACTGCATGGTGGGGTCGATCCCCTCGGTGATCGGTGGGTAAAAGCCGTGCAGGCAATCCAGCAAGAGGATCTGCCCCTTCTCCAATTTCACCGGCTTGGAGGAAATCCGCCGCCCTTCCTTGAAACTGTACACCGGCTTCTCGATCGTCTTGCCGTCGAGCAGATCCCGCAGATGCCGGTTCAATAACTGGATGTCCAGGGCCTCGGGCGTCTCAAAATTGCGGTCGTTGATCCAGTCGGACGGATGCTCGATCAGCGCCCAGAAATAATCGTCGAGATTCAGCATCAGGAACTTCATCCCGTGCTTCTGCAACCGCTCGGTCAGTTTCACGGTCGTCGTCGTCTTGCCGGACGAACTCGGCCCGCTCACCCACATCATGCGGATGTCGTCGCCGGCATTCATCCGCGCCATCACCTTGCGCGCCGCTTCATCCAGCGACGCCTCGTAAAGCGCCAGCGACTCATCGACCAGCGACTTGAATTTGCCGCTGCGCACGATTTCATTCAGCCCCGCCACCGTGTCGCACCCGCGTTGGCGGT
>Ga0206960_1155_pt1 | contig 16794 bp, 12 predicted proteins | sample Alteio_BWOrgHeat_29_FD_153255 | JGI IMG/M metagenome (GOLD analysis project Ga0206960, IMG submission 153255) | Enriched cells from forest soil in Barre Woods Harvard Forest LTER site, Petersham, Massachusetts, United States -... | ecosystem: Environmental > Terrestrial > Soil > Temperate forest >... | reverse complement strand
ATGCTTGGTCACAAGATCGTACAAGCCATGGAGCAGCAGGGCATGCTTGTTTCCTGTACGTTCCGCGGCCGTAGATCCGATTTTCCGGTGAAGAAGATCCCCTTCTTTAACCTCGTTGAGGTACACGAGTACGTTGATGCCACCGACCTTCCTGCGCTTCGCTCTCTTTTGGCCAAGATAAGCCCGGACTACGTGATCAACTGCATCGGAATTATCAAGCAGAGATCCGAGGCTAGTGCTGCGATACCGAGTATCACCGTTAACTCGCTATTGCCACATCTGCTGGCCGAATGGGCTCAGGACTGGGGAGGTAAGGTCATCCACTTCAGCACAGATTGCGTTTTCTCCGGGAACAAGGGCAACTATACGATCTACGACGACTCCGATGCCGAAGACCTCTATGGGAAGTCCAAGTACCTGGGAGAAGTACAACAACCCAACGCGCTCACAATTCGCAGCTCGATTATCGGTCGCGAGCTCTCAAATTTCGCGTCCTTGGTCGAGTGGTTTCTCTCGCAAGGTGGGCGAACGATCTCAGGTTATACGCATGCGATGTATAGCGGGATGACGACACAAACGATGGCAGATCTGGTCGTAGCCGTGGTAAATCGCGGTGAAGACTTATCCGGCCTGCAGCAAGTCGTAAGCGAAAAGATATCCAAATACGATCTTCTGACCGCACTGCGAGACGGCTTTGGTCTCGACGTCACGATCAAGCCGAACGACGAAGTTGTGTGCGACCGCAGCATGTGCGGCTCAGGTTTCGAGAAGATGCTGGATTTCGTCGTCCCGAGTTGGGCGGAACAGATCAAGAGAATGGCGGAAGACCCCACGCCATATGGAGATTGGAGATGACACAGGCGGAAGCTCAGTTCGATGGAAAGACACTCCTGATCACAGGCGGCACAGGAACGTTCGGGAAGGCCGTACTAAACCGCTTTCTCAAGCTGCCCATCAAGGAGATCAGGATCTACAGCCGCGACGAGAAGAAGCAAGACGATATGCGGCAGTTCTACGGCAATAGTATCGTTCGCTACATTCTTGGCGACGTTCGAAACCTGGATAGCCTGACCGATGCCATGCAAGGCGTCGACTATGTGTTCCATGCGGCGGCGCTCAAGCAAGTTCCGTCCTGCGAGTTTCATCCGATGGAAGCCATTCGGACCAACTCGCTGGGCGCGGAAAACGCTATGAATGCCGCGATTGCATGCGGCGTTTCACGAATGATCGTCTTGAGTACCGACAAGGCTGCCTACCCGATCAATGCCATGGGAATGAGCAAGGCGTTGATGGAAAAACTGATGGTAGCCAAGGCACGGGTCGCCAAGGAGCGGGGAACGGTGCTTTGTGCAACACGCTATGGCAACGTAATGGCATCCCGAGGATCGGTTATTCCGCTTTTTACCAGTCAGATTCTGAAAGGTGAACCTCTGACGATCACAGACCCCAAGATGACTCGCTTCATGATGTCGATCGAGAACGCCGTCGATTTGGTTTTGTTTGCCTTCCAACACGGGAGCCCCGGCGACTTATTCGTAGAGAAGGCGCCGGCGGCAGAGATTGGCGTGCTGGCTGAGGCGATTCAGGCAGTTTTCGACGTGAGAGCCGAAATTCATATCATCGGAACTCGACACGGAGAAAAGCTCTACGAAACGCTGCTGACCCGGGAAGAGATGGCTCGCGCGGTCGACATGGGGCACTACTACCGAGTTGGCGTAGATGACCGCGACTTGAACTATAAAGCTTACTTTTCCGAGGGCGCCGCCGAACTGACTTATGCGGAGGATTACCACTCGCACAACACATCTCGGCTCGACGTCGCGGGAACGATTGAGTTGCTCCGTGGCCTCGACTACATCAAAGAAGAGCTCGTCAATCAGGCGAGATCTGCCCATGCCTATGCCGTGTAATTCCCCGAATTAGAATGAAAGTCATAACAATTTTGGGGACTCGGCCTGAGATCATTCGGTTGAGCCTTGTCATCGAAAAAATTGACCGTTTGGCGGACGAACATGTGCTGGTTCACACTGGGCAGAACTTCGACCCCCGCCTTAGCGACGTGTTCTTTACCGATCTCGGCGTCCGTTCTCCCGATATACAAATGGGCGTAAGGGGTGCGTCGTTTGCCGAGCAGATCGCACAGATCCTAACCCAAGCGGAACGCTTATTCCTCGATCATCGACCGGATCGGCTGCTTATCCTCGGCGATACGAACAGTGGACTGACAGCGATGATCGCCCGCCGGCTCGGTATTCCCGTGTATCACATGGAAGCGGGCAATCGGTGCTACGACGATCGCGTTCCCGAAGAAGTAAATCGACGAATCATCGATCACTCCAGCTCGATCTTGATGCCCTACACCCGGAGAAGCCGTGAGAACCTTCTGCAGGAAGGAATCCCAGGCGATCGCATCTACGTAACGGGCAATCCGATCAAGGAAGTCATCGATCGGCACTCGGCAGAAGTCGGGGAAAGCACGATACTGGCGGACTTGGGGCTATCGAAGAATCGTTACTTTTTAGTAACTCTCCATCGAGCGGAAAATGTCGACATTGAAGAGCGGCTCCGCGGATTCTTGGATGCGTTCGCCCAACTGGCCGCCGAATATTCGATGCCCGTGATCTGCTCGTTCCATCCACGGACAAGGTCGCGAGTCGAGGCGTTTGGCATCACCCTCGATCGTCCCGAGTTACGACTGGAGGCTCCCTTTGGCTTTGTGGATTTCATTGCCTTGGAGCAATCCGCCTTTTGCATCCTCTCCGATAGCGGAACGGTTCAAGAAGAGGCATGCATCTTCGGAGTCCCGAACGTGACTCTTCGCGACGTTACCGAGCGCCCTGAGACGCTGGACTGCGGCTCGAACGTACTATCTGGAAGCGCGCCGGAAGATATCCGACGCTCGGTCCGAGTCGCTTTGGATTGTCGAGGACGTTGGGATCCGCCGGAGGAATACCTCGCATCCAACGTGTCCGACACGGTTGCGCGGATCTTGCTGGGATACCGGCTCCCCGATCTGGCTGAACAGGCCTGGAGGAGGTGCTCGGCATGAAGATCCTGATACTCAGCGAGTTTTTTGACCCGGAGCCGACGCTGAAAGGACTTGCCTTCGCCAAGGCGCTCACAGCGGAAGGCCACGAAGTGGAAGTTCTTACAGGCTTCCCGAATTATCCGGGGGGAAAGATCTATCCCGGTTACAAGATGGAGTTCAGGCGGCGGGAAGTAGTCGATGGGATCACCATCCATCGCGTTCCCCTGTTCCCGAGCCACGACCGTTCGGCGAGGAACCGTGTGCTCACTTATGGCAGCTTTGCCCTGAGTGCCTCGATCATCGGGCCGCTGGTCGTTCGGCAGCCGGACGTCCTCTATGTCTATCATCCTCCGCTCACTATCAGCATCCCAGCCTTGGCGCTGAAGCTGGCGTATAACTGTCCTGCCGTTCCCGACATCCAGGATCTATGGCCTGACACTCTGATCGCCACTGGCATGGTGCAGCCGGGACGACTAACCTCCGCGATCGGCTGGTGGGCAAGTTTGGTGTATCGGCATATGGACCGAATCGTCGTGCTCTCGCCCGGATTTCGGGACATCCTTGTCAGCCGGGGCGTTTCTCCGGATAAGGTCCGTACGATCTACAACTGGACCGACGAGTCTCGGCAGACGGCGGCCCAGCCTAACCGCGAATTTGCTCGAGAGTGGGGGCTCGAGGGCCGGTTCAACATCATGTTCGCCGGTTCCCTCGGGCCGGCGCAGGCCCTCGATACTGTTTTGGATGCCGCGAAGCTCTGTCTCGATACAAGTCCCAACGCCCAGTTCGTCTTTGTCGGACACGGATTCGACAAGGAGCGGTTGCAAGCACGGGTGCGCGATGAAGCGATCGAGAACGTTCGATTTATTCCGCAACAGCCGATGGACGCGATGGGCGGCGTTCTCCCTTTGGCGGATGCGCTGCTGGTCCACCTCAAAGACGACCCGCTCTTCACCATCACGATCCCCTCAAAAATACAAGCTTATCTCTCGTCGGGAGTACCGCTTATCCTCGCCGTCCGAGGCGATGCGGCCGATTTAGGCGAGTCAGCCCACGCAGGGCTTGTCATCCCACCTGAAGATCCCCAAGCAATGGCGGATGCCGTCGCCAAGTTGACGGCGATGACGCCTGAGCCTCGCGCCGCCCTCGGAAAAAGTGGGCAGGATTTTTATCATCGGCGGCTTTCGATGGCCGTCGGCGTCGAGCAGTTCATAAATGTGTTCTCGCAGGCGATCGCAGAACGCCGCAGAAACAGTTTCTACAAGCGATTCGGAAAGCGGATTCTCGACCTTCTGATCGTCATTCCGGCGCTGATTGTGCTCGCGCCGCTGTTCCTTGTATTGATCTGCGCGACCAGGCTCACAATGGGTTCACCGGTCTTCTTTCGTCAAAAGCGGGCAGGCAAGAACGGAAAGATATTCAACATCCTAAAGTTCCGCTCGATGCTCAGCGCTTCGAGCCCGGATGGCACGCCCCTTCCCGACGCCTTACGCACTCCGCCATTCGGAGCGTTTCTTCGTCAAAGCAGTCTTGACGAACTGCCTGGCTTGATCAACGTTTTGCTTGGCGAGATGAGTCTGGTCGGGCCTCGCCCGTTACTCCCCGAGTACTTGCCGAGATACACCGAACGTCACGGACGACGCCATGAGGTGCTTCCGGGGATAACCGGCATGGCCCAGATCAATGGCCGCCAGTTGGCGCTTTTCAGCAGCCGGATGGAGATGGACGTCTGGTACGTGGAACACGTCTCCCTGTGGCTGGACTTCAAGATCCTGGCTCTCACGCTCCCGAAGGTGCTCGGGTCGCGCGGAGTCGTAACCGGACAGGACGTGCAAGACGTTGACGACCTGGGCCTTTCTCAGCCGCTCACGGCAAAGCAGAGTTAGAAATGAATGTGACGCCCGCAACAGTATATTTTCGCAAGCCGGAACCGGCCGATCTCGACTCCCTGTTCAAGCAAAAGAATGATCCTGAAGTAAAGCGCAGCCTGGGTGGGTTCTCTCACTTGCTCGCTCGAAAGGACTTGGAAGACTGGCTGGAAATGCACCGGAAGAAAGCCGATGAGGTTCTTTGGTCGATCGTAGACCGCTCATCGGATCGGTGCCTTGGCCACGTCGGCCTTTATCGCGTCGACCCGATTTCCCGTTCGGCCGAACTCGGCATTATGGTCGGCATGAAAGAAGCGTGGGGCAAGGGGATCGGTCGTCTTGCCGCCTTGCACGCCATTCGCTACGGGTTCGACTCGATGAATCTGAACCGCCTTTCACTAACGGTTCTCGCTACTAACGAACGCGCCCTGCGCCTATACAACCGTCTCGGCTTCACGCGTGAAGGGACCCTGCGCCAGGCTCACTACAGCGAAGGCGCCTACGTCGATGTTATAGCGATGGGCCTACTCAGGGCGGAATTCTCGAGTGAATGAACCGGGCCTTCGAGGGGAGAGCGGTTCTGAATTCTATCTGCCTGAGCTGGGACCCAGCGGCGACCCGGACTTGCCCCCCGCATGCGATCTCTACGCGTCCGGCCGGGATGCGATGCGCTCACTTCTCGCCTTTGGGGTGAGCGAACTGGGGTGGCAGGTTCTATGGGTTCCCACCTACTTTTGCCAAACCGTGGTCCGAGATATACGAACGGAGGGCTTGGAGATCCGCAGTTATCCGGATAGCCCGTTGGACGATCCTGGTCAACCCATTATCATCGAGGACGAGAGAGCCGGCGCAATCCTACTACTGAATCCCTTCGGTCTTCGAACTCGCAGCCGGCCCGTCTCTTCAACTTGCTGCCGCCTTTGGGTAGTCGAAGACCATACCCACGACCCATGGTCGCCGTCGGTCGCCAATAGCCAAGCCGACTATGTATTGGCATCTCTGCGTAAGACCGTACCGATACCCGATGGAGGCTTCCTGTGGTCCCCGAAGGGGTTGCGTTTGCCGCCGCTACCGGAACCGACTCAACAGCGCTCCGCGGCGTCCCTCCTAAAGCTCGCTGGGATGGCCCTGATGCGCCTGTACCTAGAAGGTTCGATAGATGATAAGGATAAGGCGCGGTCGCTTCTATTGGCCGGAGAAGAGGGCATCGCGCGCGGACAGATTTCGGGAATGCCTTCACACACGCGGGCACTTCTAGAGGCCTTTCCGGCACACGAGTGGCGTAACCGTAAGCGGCAAAACTTCAATCGATTGTCGGCACATCTAGGAGGCAATCCTTCGCTGGCAATACTTCGCCCGACCGCCGAACAGGCTGTGCCGTTTTCACTTGTCCTCCAAACGCTCTCCCACCCCGCACGCGAAGAGCTTCGGAATTACCTCATCGGCATGCGCGTCTATCCTGCCGTCCTATGGTCGCTGGATAATCCGCAAGTAAGTGGGATTCGCGCCGAAGACTTGACGCTAAGCCGCCAAATGCTTTCCATCCATTGCGACGGACGATACGACCTGTCCGACATGGACGCGATCGCCAGAATAATTCATTTTAGACTGGGACAATCCCAAGAGCCGGGTTAGTGTTCTGTGGCTTTGCCGTCATGTTGTACTGTGCGTGGACCGTATTAGGCTGCGTAGGTGGCAACACGGGCATGAGGCGAGCAAAGGTCCATCAGGAAGGTCATGGCACGATCGGAGTCGCCGGAGTCTGCTATTTGGAGAAGGTCTCCGATAATCACCCGAAGCAAAGCCAGATCATAGACATGCGTGTGTCGAACGGAGCGAATCTTCGGATGATCTGTCGGCAGTAGATCTTGAGCGTTGTACACAAGCTCTTCATGCAGCTTCTCACCGGGACGGACGCCGGTATAAAGGATAGAAATGTCTTCGTCCGGTACCAGACCGTGAAGCCGGATCAATTCCCGCGCCAAATCGTCGATCCGCACCGGCTCGCCCATGTCCAAGATGCAGATCTCACCACGCTTGCCAAGCGAACCTGCTTCCAATACTAGTTGCACCGCCTCGGGAATCGTCATAAAATAACGCGTCATCGCCGGATCTGTAACAGTTATCGGGCCTCCTCGACGAATCTGTGCTGTCAAAAGCGGCACCAGACTGCCTCGACTACCAAGAACATTTCCAAAGCGCACGGCGGCAAATTCCGTCTCGCTTTCTTGCGCCATTGCGCACACGATCATCTCGCAAATCCGCTTGGTTGCCCCCATAACGCTCGTTGGCCGTACGGCTTTGTCGGTTGAAATCAACACGAACTTATCCGCGCCGTACTCGTGGGCCAGCCTGGATGTCACGAGAGTTCCAAGCACATTGTTTCGGATTGCCTCGCGAAGGTTGTCTTGCATTAACGGAACGTGCTTATGCGCGGCGGCGTGAAAGACGACCGATGGCCGATGAGCCCTAAACACTGCGCTCATGGAATGCTCATCGCGAACGTCCGCGACGACTACGGTCGGGACGATGTTCTTCGTTTGGATCAACTCCTGCTGTATCTCGTAAAGGCTGTTTTCGCCCTTACCCAACAAGATGAGTTTTTGCGGATTGAGCTTCGCTAACTGACGAGCCAATTCGCTTCCAATCGACCCTCCGCCGCCTGTGATCATGACGGTTCGCCCCTCAATATAGGAGGCCAACTCGGCGGGGTTGCACTCCACGGGATCCCGCCTTAGCAGGTCCTCGATTCGAATCTCCCGAAGTTGACTCGTAAGAGAGTTCGCACGTTCGAAGAGGTTCCCGATCGCCGGAAGCGTTCGGATTCGGGCATTCGTAGACCGGCAGATTTCGTGAATACGCCGAAGTTGCGGGCCACTTGCTATCGGAATAGCAAGAATGATTTCGTCGATTAGGTGTTTGCGAACTAGAGAAGGAATATCTTCGGTAGTCCCCAGTACCGGTACGCCGTGAATGCGCAACTGCTGTTTGGCATCATCGTCGTCCACAAACCCAATGGCCTTTACCTGCCAAACTTGACGACGCGCCATCTCATGCAGAATGGTCTCCCCCGCGTCCCCGGCACCGACAATCAGCATGCGCCGTATTGGAGTTCTGGGAAATGCTCGTGCTAAGAGGCTATGGAACCGAGACAATGTCGCCAACCGCAACAGAACCAGTCCAGCCGTCGATAGAAACACATAGAGGATGATGATCACAGTGGAGTTTATAAATCCGAGCCGAAATCCCGATTCACGGATTCCGAAGCAAAAGACGCACGCTGCCGGCACGGCCGCCAGTCCGAGAGTAATCGCGTCATGCTGACCAAAGTATCTAACGCTGGCGGAGTAGGCCGAACGAAGAACCAGCGTCGCCACGTGGATAGCGACGGTCAGTAGCGTCCATCGAAGCATGGAGCCCCAAATCCGAATCGAAACTTCCGGGCTAAGGTAAAGCGATAGGCATACAGATGCAACGATCGCAGTTGCATCCAGAGTTAGCCGCCGCAGGCGGTAAACAAGCCGGTATATAGGTTGACGAACTTCGTCACGTAACGTAGTAATTGCCATCAAACTCACTTCACCCATTTCATAGATGCCCATTCTTCTTTGACACATTTAACGGCTGCAGTTCTCGCCGTCAACGTTCAAGAAGCCTCTATGCGCATGTACGCGAGGGTCGCAATGTCTAGACTGGCCGGATGCGGAGCCATGTTCCTTATAAACTTCCCGCAGTAGGGCCAACGGGATTGATGTTTTCACTAATGGTTAGTCGTACATAAGACTGTGTACACGCAGAGCATGACAACTTGACTTCACGTTGTCATTTCAACATGTGCCGCGCCTCCGGTACATGCAATTGATGTCGGTGAAAAGACGGACATGTATTCTGAGGATCTATTATGCTAGTCTGCCAAAATGCTGGTTCGGATGCAGATTGGGCCTAGGCGGACTTGCCGTCAAGTAATTACTTTAAGATGTGCAGCGCGAGTCAAGATTTCAGTGCAGGTTTTTTCAATGCTGTTCGTAGTCCGTACTGCTGTCGCGCAGGCCGACTACGCAGGATTTCACAAATATCCTGAGTTCAGGACCTGGTCAGCCCTGCCGGGCAGCGGGTACGGCCTAACTCCCGACGGGGAAATATCGCCATTGGGCGCACTGGCTTACAGCACACCGGTCGCTTATTCCTTGGGACAATGGCGGACTGTAATTGGCGCCGGAGTGGTGGGACATGCACGTGGCTTCGACTTTTTTGAAACACGCCAAGCCGGCGGTCAGGGCGCCTTTACAACCCAGGGCAATGGCACCGGCGTGATTTCGACCGGGTTCAACCTCGGCCTGGCCGGAATGTTAACGGCCTCGATGATGGAGCTTAGTGGGCTGGGCAATACGGCGTTTAATTTTCAGTTTTCGCCGGGTAAGCAGACCCATCGAGTGCGGTATGCCGTTGGGATTCAGGATCTTAGAGGCAACGGAGGTAGTTCCGGACAGGATGAACCCGGCGACAGCGACAACTCCACGAGCTTCTACGGCGCCGCCACTGCCGACCTGGGCTGGAACGGGTCCTTTGCCACCATAGGAACTGGATCTCACCGGTTCGCTCACGGCTTCGCAAACGCATCCACCAACATCATTCGGGACGGTAAGGCATACGTGGAATTTGAAGGGCAGTATTGGAACTCCGGCATCACGTATGCCATTCCGCTTGGCAGCCTGTCGAATGGGCCGCTGGACCGAGTTAAGCTGCAGGTGTCTGCCGGCGAAGCCGCCGGCCGGCACGCCTACTGGGGCGTCTTCTTAACTTTTTAACTCGCATCAAAAAACATAACGAGCCCGAACTGAGAAAACGGATACTGGCCCCCGGTCGCGATTGTAACCGGGGTTGGCGATGAATTGAACGTCGCCCGTTAGTTGGACGTTCTTCGTGGCTTGATGCAAGTAGTACATCTCCACGGTGGATTCTCTACCGTAGTTGAGGGCTCCATCGCCAAGATTGAAACCTTGGCCGCCTAGCTCCAAATACTTCTGATGAGAGGATGAGATTCCGCTGCAACCCGCGGCGAAGCCGGCGGAATCTGCCTTTTGTTTCCAGTGAACGCCGCCGATCTGGCAGCCCCAAGAGAATGCGTCGTCCGCCTCCGCGTAGCCGGCGGTCTCGACCGCGCCGTCCGCACAGCCAAGCCGGGCAAAAAAGCCGGTCGATCCGCCGTCGGCAAACGCCTGCTCCAAGTTGACTCCGAATCCGGTTCGCGCGGTGCCTGCCGACCGGACGCCTGCGAGGGACGGTGGCAGGCCCGCGGAACTGCCCAGCGCGTCGCTGTATCGTCCCATGTTTCCAACGTTGCGATACCCCAGTAAGCGAACGGTTAGCGGAGGCTTCGGGCTCTTAAGGAACTGTGGATTGAGGTCGACCTCAAGTTGCTCGCTGTGGCCTCCGGACGAGCTATAGCTCAGTTGGTCTCCGCCGGGCGTCGTTGGCATCGCGAACGTCCCGAATCGGACCGAATAGTTCGGATTGTTTAAGACTAGCGAGGCGCCAAAGTCGTAGCCCCTCGAATCCTCCGCATAGTCGTAGGCCAGGCCATTTACAAAGGCGTTATTGAGAAACTGGTTCCGAGCGTTGTTAGCATAGCCATTGACATCGAAAATATCCGTCACGGCGAATTTGCCGACCGTGACGATCAGGCGATGCTGGGGCACCGGGCCTGCAATGATGTTCGGCGCTCTGCCGACGTCTTCACGCCCGACCGCTTTATCCTTGCCCTGCCGGACAGGTATCCGCCATCGAACGAAGGCGCGAGCGAAGTAGGGAGTCCCGGTCGACACCGGTTGTCCAATAAGGTCTCCGTTCGAATAGCCGGCAAGCCCACTTCCGGCGCCGGGAGCATTGCCCCAGGCAAACTCCGGATTTGCGTACACCTCGAGGTTCGGAAGCGGTCGCGCCCCTAGGTACACGGTTCCGGTTTCCGTGAAGTCGAGTTGTCCGCCGGAGGGGAAGCTGTTTGGCCCCGAGTGACGGCTTCGGAAACTCGGGACCCCTTGGGCGATCACCGTGATCTCCCCTTGGATGTCATATCTGGCCTGAGTCGGCAGTCCCGGAATAGCTTTGGTCTGATCGGAGCCGTCAAGTCGCAAGAGAGCTGCGAGGAGGCCGGCCGAGAACAGAAACGCCATTTTACTGCGTTGCCCTGGCCGGCATTCCGAATAACGTGCGCTCGGAGGAAAGCGCTTCGCGGAGCCTTAGTCGAGCCCGGTTGAGGCGGCTCTTTACGGTGCCGACGGGCAATGCCAGTGTTTCCGCGATCTCTTCGTATGAAAGCATCTCACCGTGGTAGAGCTGGATAACGGCTCGTTGCAGGACCGGCAGTCCAGCGATCCTCGTCGAAAGCGATAGCCTTTGCTGCGATTCCACCAGCATTTCGTATGCCTGAGGAGCGTGGTCTTCTACCTCGATGCTCGCCTTCGGGTTATTGGAAGAGAACAGCCAGTCTAAGGCGACGGAAGGCCGGGATTGTGCCTTCTTTCGCATGTCGAGGTAGCAGTTGGTGATGATCCGGTAAAGCCATGTTGTAAAGGAGCTTTGCCCTTTGAACGCATGCGACGCCTTAAATACCCGAAGGAACGATTCGGCCACGACGTCAGCGGCCATGTCCTGGTCTTTCGTCAACTTATATGCGTAGTGGTAGGCCCTAGACTGGTGCCGTTGCACCAAAGCATTCATCGCCTCGTGGTCTCCGCTCTGGAAGCGCTCTACTAGAACGGCGTCTGAAATTTGATTTTCCGTCATGGTATTCATGTCCCTATATGTCATGAGGAAGAGTCCTTTTGCTAATGTAGCCGGCAAAGTTTCAGTACCTTTGCGCTGGTCATTGAAGTGGCTCTCCCCTTCCACTCAATGACAGCGACACCGATACTATACGATATTTTGCGCTCCGTGGCGCAATTTTTCACTCATTTGTTTTGGGCCTTCGAAATCGTCGTACGCGCGACGCTCGCGGCGCCCGGGCAGGCTCGGGAGAGAGAGCCGCTAGAGAACCGGCCTTAAATTGCCGATATATGACAATTAAATGGAGTGGCGGGCGAGGAACTCTTGGGTCGAATGGCCGGTCTTGGAGTGGGTCTTGGCTTAAAGCCTTTGGCCGGGAACATAACCGAACAATGCTGTTTCTGTAGATGGGCACGGTTCCTTTGCTCCACACAACGCCACCGACCTCATACACTATGTCCGAAACCACTATAGCGCCCCAAACAGCCGACCTTGCGAGCCTGGAGTCCCCCAAGCGCGGCGTCCTTCTCGTAAATACGAAGTCAAGGCGCGGAGCAGAATGGTTTACTGAGGCAAAAGAGACCCTCGTCGCCGGCGGCATGGAGCTAGTAGAAGCGAAGGCCGTCAAGAACCCTGGCGACATGCCGGATCTTGTCGAGAAGTACATCCAAGGGGGAATGCCGATTGTAATCGCCGGCGGTGGCGATGGAACTTTCAGTTCGATTGCGCATCTCTTCGCACGAAAAGAGACGGTACTTGGGGTCCTGCCTCTGGGCACCGGCAATGCATTCGCTCGAGACCTTGGAATAGAGGCTCGGGTCGATCTCGCGTGCCAGACCATCATGCAAGGCAAAATCGCTCGCGTCGATATGGGCCTCATTGGCGATCGGTCCTTTATCAATATCGCTACCGTAGGCCTCAGCACAAAGATCGCTCTGGGGCTCCAAGACGACATGAAGAAAAAGCTGGGCCGAGCCGTCTACTTAATTTCGCTCTTGCGGGCTTTGGCAACCATCGTTCCGTTCCATGTCAAACTCGAACTGCCTTCCGGAATTCATGAATTCGATTCGTTGCAGCTCGTTATCGGAAATGGACGCTTTCACGCCGGACCATTTCCTGTTAGTCCTGACGCCAGTATCGATGGCGGATGGCTGTCTATCTACGCACTTGCGAGTCGCCGGAAAATCGACTTTCTAAAGATGGTTCTCCACATGCATGGAGGCAAACATGTCGACTTGCCGGAAGTCCAGGCCTTTCGCGTTCAGTCAGGGCGTCTCTCCACATCGTTGGTTCAACGTATCACGGTCGACGGTGAAACGAAACTTCATACGCCGATAAACTTTGGCATTGTTCCGAACGCGCTCAAAGTTATGGTTCCCAAGGATTTCGACGAAGATCCGCACAAAGCTGCTTGCTAAAAGCTGAACGATTCCAAAGCAACTTCAATTTTGCTCGGAACAAGATACTCGATGTCGGTGTCCCACCAGCAGACCATGACAACGATCCTAATTATCGTCCTTATCGTTTTCCTACTCGGAGGAGGCGGATTCTACTGGCGCGGACGTAGTCGTTAAGATGTCCACCTAGTTTTTTACCTCAAACCACACATGTGGCTTCACGGAACACTTGAATCTGGAGTTTATGACAATGACAAACACCGTATACGCAACGTTTACCAACCCCGATATGGCCCAAAAGGCTGCCGGAGCTTTACTTGACCACGGAGTACGATCCGAGCACATCAGCATCGTATTTCCCGAAGGGTATGTTTATGATAAGGACGGCAAATTAGAAACCGAATCCGAGTCGGAGCATACTGCCGAGAAGGGGATTACGACCACGACGGCCGCCGACGCCGGTAGCGGCGCGGCGAAGGGTGCGGGAATTGGCCTAGCTGCCGGCGCCCTTGCCGCCCTCGCCGCCGTCTTCATTCCTGGGGTCGGCCTCGTCATCGGCGGTGGCGCGCTGGCGATCGCCATCGGTGGAGCAGCCGGCGCTACGGCAGCGGGCGCCGTAGCGGGCGGTGTAGCCGGTTATCTCAAAGATCAGGGCGTTTCCGACGAGTACGTTGAGCATTACAACCAGGTCCTCGGCAGCGGCGGCGCGCTGATTACCGTTTCCCCGACTGACGAAAAGGTCGATACGCTGACGATCGAAGGCGTCCTTGCCAAGTATGAGGGAATCATTTCGGTACACTCCGGAACCCCAGTCGTCACCAACTACCAACGGGTCTAATCGAGAAGGCTTAGCCAGTTAACATGAGCGCCAGAAGCGTAGCTTCTGGCGCTCATGTTTTTAGGTTGGCAGCGAGTACTTGTAACTTGCATATGCCTGTGGCAGCGGGATGGGTCGTGGCCGCGCAGGGCCGTTCGACGGTACGAACCATCCGTCGGCTACAAAGGTGGGGGGCTGGCTTGTGATGCAGAAGTCGTCGGGTTATGGGATGGTAACGCTGCCTAGCGGCTACAGGTATCCGAATGTGGCGAGATGCGTGCAATGCCACAGTCTCGATTGGAAAGGCAAGTCTATGCCTTCCCAGTAATCATTGCGTAGATTAGGAAAATGGCTGCCGGCCCCATGACGGCAACGGTTAGCCAGCTAAATATGTTCGACCACTTACCGTTAGTGCGCTTGCCCATGATCTTCTTGTTGTTACAGATCAATAGGAGGACAACGATCAGTGGAGGAGCAATAACTCCATTCAGAGCTGCCGAATAAACGAGCGCTTTTATTGGGCTGATGGCGCCGATGAAATTGAGGGCAGATCCTAACAGGATGACGGCGCCTACTGTTAGATAAAATCCACGAGCGCGAGCAAATCTTCGGTACAGGCCATACTTCCAACCGCACGTTTCGGCAACCGCATAGGCGGCCGAACCGGCGAGGGTTGGAATTGCCAACAGTCCTGTCGCGATCATGCAGAGAGAGAAAATCCAATAGGCAGCCGGCCCAAGGGGCTGCAACGCCTTGGCGGCATCTTGGGCGGTATCGATATTCGTTTTTCCCGATACGTGAAGGGTTCCAGCCGCCGCGATCAGGATGCAGAACGCGACGAATTGTGATGCAACCATGCCCGTAACCGTATCGGCTCGGATGTTGCGAGTCTCCTTGTCCGTCACTGGTTTGATGCGACGGCCTGGCTCCACGGCGACTCGATCCACGATCTGTTCCTCGACTGTTTCACCGGCCTGCCAGAAGAATAGGTACGGGGAGATCGTCGTGCCCAGAAACGCCACGACCGCAAGGATCGTGTCGGGCTTGGAGTCGAGGTGGGGAATGACAAACCCCTTGCCGATCGCAGCCCAATCGTTTTTGATACCCGGCATGAAGACCACTATCGCGTAGCCGAGCAGGGAAAGGCAAAGCCACTTAAGAACACCGGCATAGGTCCGGTAAGGAATGAAGATTTGCGTCGCGACGAGGATAGCTGTGAACAGAATAAGCCAGAACGTGGACGGTAGTCCGAACAGCATCTTTGCCGACGCGGACATGACGTTCAGGTCGGCGAAGACGTTAAACACGTTCGCGAAACACAGGGTGCCCATGCAGGAGAACAAAAGCCACTTGGGGTAATTCGCCTTAATGACCCCGGCGAGACCGTTGCCGGTCACGGCGGCGAGCCGCCCGCACATCTCCTGAACAGCGATCATCAATGGAATGCAGAATGGCACCAGCCAAAGAAGCAGGTAGCCGAACTGAGCGCCGTTTGCCGAGTAGGTGCCGATGCCGGATGGATCGTCGTCGGCAGCCCCGGTGACGAGGCCTGGGCCAACACATTGGTACCATGGCCGCTGATCGGTGCATTCTTCCGGATCCTTTCGGGCCGCCTCTAAGTCTTCAAGATCTTGTTCTTTCTGCCTCGCCTTGTCGTCGTCCACTCAATCTCCCTCCCCGTAGGTCTGTCTATTCCGGAACGTGTTCAAGACGCCAGCACTTCCGGAAGTTGGCCGCTCCTGCCCCAGTGCCGGCTGGCCGCAGCATCCAAGAACTCTTGTACGAACGTTTCGTCGGCATGATCGGGCGATAGAACAAGACCTTTCCCCCGAGTGGTTGGCTTTATACCGTCGGGCTTGGGAAGCGCGTTTGCGACAACGCCTGCCGCGTTGCCACATGCTGCGATCGCCTTTCCATGCTTGTAGGCTTCGCGAACGAACCGCAGGGCGTCGTCGTCTTCGGCCAGCGACGAAACGGAGCCGTCTCCGCCTGCAACATAAATGGCGTCATACACCGCTGACGGAGTGTTCAAGATCGTTCGGTTGGGCTTGAAGGATTTGATCGGGCTCAAATCCTTGGCGATGATTTCCGCGTGGGCGCCCGCTTTCCGTAAGGCAGCCAGAACCCTTTCGATCGAAGGAGCGTTGGCATCGGGACCGGCGAGGATTCCAAACTTCATCGCCTTGACGCCGGCTTTGGGAAGGTCTTCGCTACTTAGGCCAGGTGCGGTCTTTTTCTCAGGCGTGGGCACCGCGTCGGGCGCATCCACTCCAATGTAAGCAGCTACTGTCGCCGCGTATTCGTGATCGATGCGGTTGATCTGGGCGACCATCCTCTCCCGCACGTCCACGGCCTCGCACTTGCTCAACTCGAAGCAAGTAGCCATCACGAGATGCTCGCGCTCCCAGGGAAGCAAGCTGTTGAAAAAAAGCGCGGCCTGGGAAACGTGGTCGGAAAAGCTTGGCGCGCGGACTCGAATCTTGGTTTCCTTTACAGGCTCAGCATAGGTCTCGAAGCCGTTCGTCTTGTCTTCATCCGGCTTATTGCCGTCGATCCCATTAGGGAAGTAGCTGACGCGTCCCTTCGGGATACTCATTTGCATGTGCCCGTCCCTCTGGTTGCTAGCGAATGGGCAACGAGGCCGATTGATGGGAATCTGCTGCCAATTGGGCCCGCCAAGGCGAGTGATCTGGGTGTCCATATAGGAGAACAGGCGTCCCTGAAGCAGGGGATCGTCGGAGAAGTCGACGCCCGGCACGATGTTCGTCGGCAGGAAGGCGACTTGCTCGGTCTCGGCGAAGAAGTTGTCGGGATTCCGATTGAGCGTCATCTTGCCGATTCGGGTGACCGGGACGAGGTTCTCCGGCCACAGCTTCGTCGCATCCAGGATGTCAAAGTCGAAGTCATGCTCCTGACTCTCTT
>Ga0206960_1152_pt1 | contig 16839 bp, 13 predicted proteins | sample Alteio_BWOrgHeat_29_FD_153255 | JGI IMG/M metagenome (GOLD analysis project Ga0206960, IMG submission 153255) | Enriched cells from forest soil in Barre Woods Harvard Forest LTER site, Petersham, Massachusetts, United States -... | ecosystem: Environmental > Terrestrial > Soil > Temperate forest >... | reverse complement strand
GCCGTCGACGCTGGAAGAAGCGTTGCTGTCGCTGCTATGAGCGGCCCTCATCGACCATCCGACGAAATATTCCCGGCGTGATCTGCGATGGTTCCATCGGGCATCCGGTCGCCCTTCTTGAACTTCATCCCTCCGGGAGGCAGGTGGACCTGATCTGCCCCCGTCGAGCTGTGGGCACTTTTATGACGGCTCACTTGAGCGGCACTGACATCGAACTCGTTGTGGCCGCATCCGACTGCGGCAAAGGTTAGTAGTGCGAGGGGAAGGTATTTCATGACTTGGTTGCGAGGTGGAGGTTCTGTGACGAGTTGCCCCATGTACGATAGAAGTCCATCGATTTAGCGTGGGAATCCAAAAACAGATAGAGGGCGGTGTTGCCGACGTAACGGATAGGATCGATTCGCACGGCGACGCTTACGGGGTCGATTTTTCCAGGCAGCTCGTTTATAGTGAACGACGTGGTATCGATGAACGACCACCAGCCGTAGGTATCCGGCGGCGGCGCGGGAGGACGTGCGATGTCCGTTCGGTCCGTGAGATAGATCGCCTCCGCCGGGCGGGCGAAGCTGGACATCGGCCAACTGTAAGCAAGTTGTCCATTGACGCTGAAGCTGGTATATCCCGGCTTAGCAAGGCGATCTTCCGGGCTGTACCAGACCGCCGTCGAACTTAGATAGGGTCCGAGCAACGCGCTAAAGCCCTGTGACGAATCGGAATCGATGATCGCGATATCGCCAAATCCCGGCCACGAGGGAAGCGACGGGAAACGACACGGCAGTGTATCGTCGTAATCGCTTAGATATAGGTGCAAGGCCTTCCCGATTTGTTCGACATTGGAGAGCGCGGTCGTGCGCTTGGCTTCCCGCTTGGCGGAAGCGAATACCGGAAAGAGAATGGCGGCAAGTACCGCGATGATCGCGATGACTACCAAGAGTTCTACCAACGTAAAGGCGGTTCGCCGTTTCATGAATTAGGAAACGGCTAGGGAGGATGCTCTTGTTCGCAATTTCATTTCGTTTTCACAATTCAGTGCTATCTTCAGGGTGGGTTCATGCGGATTCTGCTGATTGAGGACGACCCCGACATGAGGGGGATGATGGTGAAGGGACTGTCCGAGGCGGGCTTTGTGGTGGACTGGGCGGGTGACGGTCATTCCGGCTTGCGGCGGGCCATGGCGCGGTCTTATGCCATCGTGGTCTTGGACCTAATGCTGCCGGACATAACCGGCGGAGAGATCTGCCGCACCCTCCGGGCGAACCGTCGCCGGACCCCTATCCTCATGGTAACCGCGCGCGACTTAATCGAAGACCGGGTCGCCGGCTTGGAGAGTGGCGCCGACGATTACCTCCCGAAGCCGTTCGACTTTCGAGAGTTCCTGGCCCGCGTGCGGGCGCTTATTAGGCGTGACCGCATCATAAAAGCGGGCGCCATCCGGATCGGGGACGTCGAAGTCGACACCGAGCACCGGACGGTAACCCGCGGTCGCCGGGTAGTTCCACTTACTCGGACCGAGTACGACATCTTCGAGATCCTCGCAGCCCAGTGCGGCCGGACGGTTCGGCGAGAGACGCTTCTGGAGTTAGTCTGGCAGGACACGGAGCCGGGTTCGAACAAGCTCGACGTCACGATCCGTTCGCTGCGACGAAAGATCGATGCCGGCGAAGCCGCGCCGCTGATCCACACCGTGTATGGCTTCGGCTACGTCGTACGGACCGAACCGGAGAAGACGACTTGAGAGGGGTACGCGCTCGCCTGATCCTTTGGAACGTCCTTGCGATCGGCCTGATCCTGGCCGCCATGGCTTTGATGCTTCGCGCGCACCTCCGTCAGAACGCCGTGCTGGAAGTCGATAACGAATTGCGGGCCGAAGTCGAATTGGCGCGGGTGACCAGCAAATCTTCCGGTATGCATGGGGGGCTTCTGCATTTGCCCGTCGGGGCGTCCTCCGTCGTCGATAAGCCAGTGGGCGGGCATAAGAGAGCGTTACCAATACCGACGCAGGACAATTCGGCCGGGGACATCACCCTCGAGGCAGGGGCTTCCATGCCCAAGCTGATTCCCGTGCCGCTTATCGGCGCCCCAATCTTCGCTCCGCTGGACACTGACGGATATCGCAAGGCCGCGACTGGAATCCATTGGGCGGCCGATTTCCAGCTCAACGGCCGACCATTCCGTTCGAATTCAATGCCAGTCATCGTAAATGGCCGAGTCGCCGCCGTCGCTCAGGCGGTCCGGAGCATGGAGCCGACGGAGGCTATGCTGCGTCGGTTCGATGCGGCCCTTCTGCCGTTGCTGCCGGTCGCGCTCTTGGTCGCCGCAGGCGCCGGGACGGTGCTCGTCGCCGGAGCGATGCGCCCCCTAAGGATCCTGACCGACTCCGCCCGGTCGCTGGAACCGGATGAGCGGCTCCCGATCGTGGGCCGAGACGAATTCGCGGACCTTGCCGTCGCCTTCAACGCGGCCTACGACCGTACGTCCCGAGCAATGGCAAGGCAGGAGCGTGCCTTGCGGCAGCTCGAGCGATTCACGGGAGACGCAGGCCATGAGTTGCGGACACCCCTTGCGGTGATCAAGGGATCCGTCAGCCGGCTGCTGGCCAAGAAGCTCCTTGGGACCGATGAACGAAGCACCCTGGAGGATGTCAACCGCGCCGCCGATCGGATGGCGCGGCTGATCTCCGATCTGCTCTTTTTGGCGCGGCAGGACGCCGGCTCCCTCGCCGTCCCCCTTCAGCCCGTTGACTTGCAGGACTTGATTGAAACCGCTCTGGAGGCGCTGTCGCCCGACGATCGGTGTTCTATCGGGTTGCGGGTAGACCCGGATCTGAGCGTCCTTGGAGACCCCGCTATGCTGGAACGCGGCATCGCGAACCTCGTCGCAAACGCCCGCTCCTACGCGCGGACGCGGGTCTGCGTCGACGCAACGGGTGACGGTAAGCGGATCGAGCTGACGATATCGGACGATGGCGAAGGCATCGCTCCGGAGCACCTTCCTCGATTGGGCGAGCGATTCTACCGGCCGGAAGCCTCACGGTCGCGGAAGAGTGGCGGCGTCGGGTTGGGGCTGGCCATAACGAAGGGGATTATCGAGGCGCACGGAGGCGAGATGGAGATCCGAAGCGAAGTCGGCGTCGGCACTGCCGTACTCGTCCGCTTGCCGGCTACAAGATCACCCGGTGGGTGCCCTGCCGTTCCGTAAAGCCGACAGAGTCCAAGTAATCCAAGAGCGGCTGGCTGTACTTTCTGGTGGTCTGCAGATAGTCGCGGAGGTCGTTCGCGGTGAAGGGGTTGCCGGCGGCCCAGGTTGTGATTTGCGATTTTAGGGCTTCGATTTGGGCGGGGGTGTAGAAGAGGCCGTCGGCGATGTCCAGGACTTCCTTGTGCTGAATCGCTAGCCTCAGGATGGCGTCGACGGCATGATGGGGGATGCCCAGTTCGTGGGCGATCATGTCCGCCGACGGGACGCTGATCGGTTCGCGGGCGAGGATTTGGATCACCCGGTCGAGCAGGGCGCGCTGGCGTGTGGACAGTTCGCCGGAGGCTTTTTGACTCTTGCGGCTATTTTCGGGAACCTCATCCGGCGTCGCTGCTACGGCCTCACCGCGCTGTATTCTTGGACGGAGATCTCGCCGTCTTGGCAGATCCATAGGTGGAATACGCCCTCGGTCGTAGCAGCGCCGAAGGCGCCGTCTTTGTTCATCGCGAAGACCACGCACGCATGCTCGGAGGCGCCGACAGGTTGTCGCCGGAGCATGTGCTTCACGGTGTCCTCGCAGGCTTCCTGCGGGGTCATGCTACGTCGCATCGCCTCAACGGTTCGGAAGGAGGCGCAGGACTTCCAGAGGATCTCGCCTAGGCCGGTCGCGCCGGCGGCGCCGACTTCGTCGTCGGCGTAGATCCCGGCGCCTACGATCGGCGAATCGCCGACCCGGCCCGGCAGCTTCCAGGCGATCCCGCTCGTCGAGCTGGCGGCTACGAGATGCCCGGGCTCCTCGAGCCCGAGCATCGTAACGGTGTCGCCGTGAAGGTGCTCGTCCGTTGCGTGAATGTACTGGTAGGGCGCGTTCCCGGCTTTCCACTCGTCCAGCCGCTTGATCGACTCGGCCGTCATCAGGTTACGGGGTTCGAAGCCCTTCGATATCGCGAACCGCTTGGCTTGGTCGCCGGCAAGCATCACGTGGGGTGTATCCTCGAGAACCTTGCGGGCGACAGAGATCACGGGCACGATGTTCTGAACCGAACAAACGGCGCCGGCCGAGAGATCGCTGCCGTCCATCATGGAGGCATCCAGCTCGATTTCACCGTCGGCGTTGGGCAGGGCGCCCAAGCCGATCGCAAGGAAATTAGGGTCCAGCTCGCAAGCCGCGAGGCCCATCTCGAGGCAGGTTCGAAGGTCTCCGCCTTTTTCTCTATGCTGCCATGCGGTTTCAACCGCCGTTTTGCCAGGTTCGCGCCACGTTGCGAGAAAAGTCGTCATCGCGGAAGAGGATACCGCCGCCTACTTGCCGGTCTTACGCCACTCGCGCAGGCGGGCTCGAAGTGTGCTGCTGTATATCCGGTTACCGAGCAGAGTGGCGCGCTCGCGGGGCTCAATCAGCAAGCGGATCGGCTTGTCACCGAGCTTCGCCTCGACGCTAACCCAGCGACCGAGCCCGACGATGCTGTGAACGTTCATGCGGAAGCGAATGTCGGTGATCTCCGCCCTAGACATTTCGATGGTACGAACTTCCGAGACGAACTCCAGCTTGTCTTTGAGGAGCCTTAGAAAGCCGACATCCTCGTGGGCATCGACCATGCTGGAGTACTTGGGCGTCGCGAAGCCGACGAAGAAGTGCTCCCCCGAGAGGTCGCGTTTTTCGCTTTGGAGGATCCGCTCGAGCTGCCGCCGCATCCGGCCGTTTTGAAATAGGCCAAAGAAGTTGAGCGCAATCCATCCGAGGATCGTCGAGGCCACGAGGAGCCAGAGGCCGAGGCCGATCGTCAGTCCCTTCGCAAAAAGTTGGTACAGTCCTGCCAAAGCGAGAGGGAGCCAAAATAGCGCGGGGATGAAGTTTCCGAGAAATCTCCGCTGGCTTGTCCACACCGTAGCTGCCACGAGCCGCATGATACACTCGAATCGCCGATGGTGAAAGGCGCGATCAAGGTTTTTGCCGCGATCCCAGGTTCCACGAGCCTCGGGCCGATCCTTCGTGAGTTCGGAAAAAAAAAGCCCGGCATCGTAACCGCCTTCGCGGATTCTTTGCTGCCGATGTGCGACCAACTTCTCGGCGAGGATTCTTCGCTTGAAGTAGTGTCTTTTGCCGAGATCGTGCGGAACTACGTCGTGCTCTGCGGCGAGGAGGCTCTGCCTTTGGCTCAAAGCGGCCAGGCCCGGGCCGCAATCTCCTACGCATGCTCGCAATTACCGGATGAGTCGCCATTTTATCGCTCGGCCCGTTTCGAAGGCTTTCACGAGGCCGTTGGCAATACCCTAGACGAGTTGAGGCATTGGGGAATCGACGCCTCTTGCATGGCGGACCTGGCGGAACGGACCGGCGGACGCCTATCCGAGAAGCTGCGGTCGCTTGCCGAACTGGATGGCACGGTTACCGAGGTTCTAAAGTTGCTGGGCCGCCAACGGCATTCGGATCAGTTGGCGCTTAGCCTAGAGTCCACGTTGGAGCTCGAGGGCGATATGAACCGGTTGCTGGTGTTTATCGGCTCCGAGGAGGACCCGCTGCGGGTCGAGTGGCTTCGCTGGATTGCGGCTCAGGGCGTCGAGGTGACGGTTGTGGTCGATCGGCATGCGACTGGGGCTGCTATCTTCGCCGGCGCCAAGCAGTGCGTTTCCTTGCTCGGGGTCCAGCCAATCGAGATGGGTGATGGCAACCGGCTCGCGCGGAATCTGTTCACCGGTTCGGATCAGGGTGGGGGCAAGATCGAGGTATCGATCGTTAGTGCCGCCGATCCGCTCGCGGAGGTCGAATGGGCCCTGCGAGGTTGTATCGAGGATGACAAGGTAGGCCGCTCGGCAATCTATGCTCGCGACTTGCAATCTTATGCTCCGCTGATCGAAGCAGCCGCCAAACGATTTGGCGTGCCGATCCGAATGGCGCGACGCGTCCCTTTGCTCACCAATTCCTTCGCGCGTTTATCGTTGATCGCCCTGAAATTTTGCGCATCGTACGATGTGCGGACGCTGGCGCCCATCTTGCGAAGCAGCTACCTGCGACTACCGGGCCCGACCCAAAGGGGGCTCGATCAGGTTTTGCGGGATTGCTATGCCAAGCGAGGCGAGCAGTGGCCGGAGTTGGAGACCTGGGCGCTGGAACATTCCGAAGGTAACGAGTGGCTGGTTAGCATGCTCGAGTGGCGGCGAAAGGCCGTCGCCGGCGGGCTTCGTCTTAGCGAGTGGTATCCGCTGGTTCGGGAGTTTAACCGAGAGCAGAAGTTTCCCTGGGTGGCCCTGCAAAACAAGGGCGGGTTGATGGACGAACGCGACCGGCGGGCGCTGAACCAGATGGAGCGCTTGTTGGCGAACCACATCTCGGTGGACGACGCCGTGCGCCCGGCTTCGATCGGGCTGGGCGAGTTCGTCGCCCTCTGTGAGCGCCTGTGGTCCGAGGGCGACGTCAGCATCCCCACCGGCGAATCCGGAGTGTGCGTTACGACGGATACCAACCTGATCGGCGACGTCGAGCAGCTTTTCGTGCTCGGCATGCTCGAGGGTGTTTTTCCCCGGCGCCGGTCGGAAGATCCGATCCTCACCGATGCCGAGCGCTCGGAGATCACCACGCTCCACGGCGACGGCATGCGCCTGCCGAATTCTCTGACCAAAGCCGAGGCCGAGCGCGACACGTTTTATCGGGTTTGCGCCGCGGCTCAAAAAGAGATCGTCTTCAGCTATCCGGTCGCCGACGACGACAAGGACAACATCCCCGCCTTCTATTTGAGCGAAGTAGAAAGGGCAGTTTATCGGGCTGAACAGGTCCGGGACGGCGTTGTCCAGGTAGAGCAGAAAGTCGAAAGGGTCAACTACCCCCGGCCCGAACTTGCTCCCGCAATCGGGGCCTTGTCAACGGACGCCGACATCAAAATGCGGAACGCGATCGACGGACCCCGCGAGGGGGCCCTGCCGCTCGAAATCGTATCCGAGTCAGTTCGCCAGGCGATCCGTCCGCCCGAAGGCGCCGCGTTCGATCCGCACGTTTTGCGCGATGCCCTGCGCTGTCCGTTTCAATATCTTTCCCGCCACGTACTCCACCTAAGGGTGAAGCGGCAGCAGGCCCGATGGGGCTCCTTGCGCAAGTTGCCGCTCGCGACGCAGTTGCTGAGCAAGCAGGACATGGCCGATGCCGAGCAGGCGATGCGAGGAGCGCTGGAAGCGGAACTGGACCAGCTTTATGCCGAGGTCCCCGAGTGGGAGATGCGGCTTCTGCGAGCCGGAGGGCAGCGCCTGATTCGTGACTGGCTCCACCGTGAATCCCGTTCGCGCGAGGAATGGACGAAGGAGCCGGGAAGTGTTCGGCCAAACGTTTCCTTCGGGTCGCCGGGCGTTCGGGACGTGATGCCGGGCAACGTGAAGCTCGAGGGCTTGATACCCGCCGTGTCGAAGCTCGAAAACTATAACGTGGTCCATCTGTACGGTTCGGCGGTATCCGACCCAAAGAACATGTCGGATATCGACAAGCTTTACTTAGGCCTCCACCTCATGGCAGTGCATGAGCCTGGCAGGGAAGGCGCCATCGAGGTTGAATCGATGTCCGGTAAGCGGGCGCTGATGGTGCTTGCCCGAGGAGCCTCGCGGCCCCTGGCATCGAGCGTTGCGGATGGGCTGCACGTGGTCGATCTCGCCACGGAAGACAACGTTGCCGACTCTAAGAGGAAGTTCTACGACGCAGTGAAGGCAGCTCTGCAGGACGCCGTGCAGCGGATATTACAGGCGCGAGTGGACGCCACTAAAGGCGACCACTGCGACTGGTGCGACTATGGCGAGTTATGCCGTCGGTCGCGTGGCTTCGGCGAAGCCGATTCGCCTTTTGGCGAGGATGCGGAGTTCGACGATGTCTAGCGCGGTGGTCCGAACTCCGACCTCCGAGCAGTTGGCGGTCATAGAGGCAGTCGAAGACAGCTTCACAGTCATCGCCTCGGCCGGCGCGGGCAAGACCTTTGTGCTCGTGGAGCGCTATCTGCGCCACGTAGAAGAGGAGGGCCTCGGCCCGGACCAGATCCTGACGATCACGTTTACCAAGAAGGCCGCCGCCGGGATGAAGGGTCGAATCGTCGAGCGCCTCCGATCCAAGGGCTTCCTCGAGCAGGCGCAGATCGCCGAGACCGGACCGATTCAGACGATTCACTCGTTTTGCGAGCGCCTGTTGCGCGAGAATGCGCTCGAGGCGGGCTTGGACCCGAAATTCGAGATCATGGCCGAGGCGCAGGCTTCCCGCCTGACGACGGCATGCATTCGCGACGTTTTGGCGTCCTCGCTGGAGGAAGAGCCGGAGGCTGAAGGGCTCCTTCGGTATCTGGCTGGGAAGCGGCCCGGCTTCGGCGAGAATAAGTCTCCCTACGGCATCCTGGAGGCAGCCGTACAGCAGGTTCTACGCGAGCTGCGTAGCGGACGAATCGAGCGCGACCAAATCTGTGACCGTTATCGGGACGTGACCGCGCTTCGCGCGTTTTGGGAGCAGGCGGTGCAATGCGAACTGCCCGAGAAGGCGCAGGAGCTCTTCGACACGTACGATCAAGGGGACTGGAATTCGCGGGTTCAGCAGGCCTGTAAGATCGCCGGCGAGAAGGTTCCCTCGTGGGCAAAGGGCAAGGGAGATCCTCTGGCCGAGGATGAAGTGGCTCGACACACATGTGGCCTGGTTCAGTTGGCCTGTGCAGCTTGGTATCGGCTGGACATTGGGATGTCGGCCCAGCAGTCGCTAGATTTTGCCGCGCTGGAGATTCGGGCCAATCGGTTGCTTTCGAATTCGCCGGTGACGCGGGACCGGGTCCGCGGCCAATACAAAGTCGTCATGGTCGACGAGTCGCAAGACGTCAACCCGATTCAATACAACCTGCTGGATAGCATCGCCGCAAATCGGTCGATGATGGTCGGTGACCGGCAGCAGTCGATCTATGGCTTCCGGCAGGCCGACGTGCGGCTGTTTCAGGAGCGTTCCAAGCAGGCGTCGACAAAGCGGCTGGCCAAGAATTGGCGGTCTTCGCCGGGCATTTTGAACTTCGTCGACTTCGTTTTTGGCCGGCTTTGGGGCGCCGATTACGAGCCGATGAATATGACCAAAGGTCCGATGGATTTCGACACGGTCGAGACACCCAGCTTTGAGGGCGTCGAGTTGTGGAAGCAGGCCCCGCGCGACACGCGGGCCACGGCAGGCTATATCTCTCAGCTTCTTTCCGAGGGCGTGAAGCGGAGCGATATCGCGGTTCTGGTCCGCGACGGCGTGGGTGCTCTGGCAATTCATCAGTCGTTGGATGAGGCGGGGATCCCGAACCGGATCTCAGGCGGATCGGAACGGTTTTATACAAGACTCGAGGTTCGGGATATGGCTAATACGCTCCGCGCCTTGGCCGATCCCTACGACGACTTTTCGTTATTGGCTACGCTGCGCAGCCCGATGGCGGGACTGAGCCTGGACAGTATCGCCGTGCTCGGTCTGAATTCGCCGGTGATCGAGCAGCTTCCCGGGTTTGAGCCGCCGCTGGCGGAAGATGGCCCCCCGTTAAAGGCGTTTTTGTCGTGGTTCGATCCACTGCGAGCGCATGCGGACCGCCTTTCCGCTTGGGAAGTCTTGGCCGAGATTTTTGCGAAGTCGGACTACCTGCCGGCGCTTGCGCGCCGGCCCAAGGGCGAGCAGATGCTCGCGAACGCACGCAAGTTGCTTACCCTGGCCGCTCAGGAGCCCGAGCTGGGCCCGCTGGATTACGCCGAGCGGATTCGGGAGATTCAGGATCTTCGCCACAAGGAGGGCGACGCTCCGGCCGACGCCGAAGACGCGGACCTCGTCAAGATCATGACGATCCACAAAGCCAAAGGCTTGGAGTGGCCGGTCGTGGTGATCCCTCAAACCGAGAAGCGCCTGTCCGGCCGCGCCAGGGAACTGGTCGTCGATCCTGCCTTGGGGTTGGTCGCCACCAAGTTCTCTAAAGGCGAAGCAATGATGCACAAGCTGCTGACCGAAAAGCGCAAGCGCCGTGACGACGAAGAGGAGCGCCGCGTCCTCTATGTCGCCCTAACCCGAGCCGAAAGCCGGCTCTGCATCTGCCTCGTGCCCCCGACGAACTATCCGACCGTCTCAAAACTCATCGAGGGAGTGATCGACCCCGGCCGGATGCCGGGGCTTAGGATCCGGGAGTAGAGTCCACTCGTCTGCGACCTTCGTGATAGGCTGGTATCTGGACAGATGGTCAACTTCGGATTCGCCTTCTTGATGGTGAGTATGGCCGCGGCGCCCCGCACCTCCGCCGTTCGAAGCGTGAGCTTAATCGCAGATGCCAACTTGGATCGACCTGCTCGATACGGCCTCGAAAAGGTGGTCTCGGCCTTACAGTACAAGGGCATAACGGTTAACGAAGGCGCTGCCGACCTTGTGATTCTCGCTGGATTAGGGCATGGACAACGCGGCGCAGCAAAAGCGCTAATGGAAACCAGGACGGCGGCGCCTGCGGGACCGGAAGCCTTGACTGTTCGTGTAGGCGCCAGCTACCGAGGCAAGCCGGCCATTATTCTCGCCGGCTCCGATACGAATGGCTTGATGTACGCCGCGCTCGATCTTGCCGATCGAATCGGCTGGGCAAGGCGCGGAGAAGATCCCTTTGAATACGCGCGAAGCGTCAGCGAAAGACCGTTCCTCAGGGAGCGAGGCGTCGCAATCTTCGCGATGAATCGGGCCTACTTTGAGAGCCATCTACTTGACGAGCGATATTGGGTCCGCTACTTCGACATGCTCGCGGCCGATCGGTTCAATCGGCTCGTTCTGACGTTTGGGTACGAGGACGGCGGGTACATGGCGCCCTTTTACCCATATTTCTTCGGCGTCGAAGGCTTCCCTGAAGTCCATGTGGTGGGTCTTACCCCCGAGCAGCAGGTGCGTAACTTTAGGGCGCTAAAAGTGCTCATTCGACTTGCAGCCGAGCGCGGAATTCGCGTAAAGCCTGGGATCTGGGAACACATCTACCGGGGTCGTCTTCGGGGTCAGGATGGAGGCAATCTATGGGCGTCGGACGGAACCAAGCCGGTTAAGGGACTCGTGTGGGGCCTGGACGCTAAGAATCTCGTTTCCTATACCGTCGCCGCGCTGCGTAAGTTCTATCGGCTATTCCCGGAGATCGACGAGACGCAATTCCGCATGCATGGCGAATCCGGACTTTTCCAAGATGAGATCGAGGGCTTCTGGCACGAAGTATTCGGCTTCTATCGCAAGGAGAGACGAAACGTAAGACTCGAGCTGCGGGTAAAGGAGCTTCCGAAGTCGGTCATTCGGGACGCTCAAGCGCAAGGCCTAAAGATCCAACTGGATACAAAGATATGGATGGAGCAGATGGGTTTGCCTTTCCACCCCACCCATATCAACAAGCAGAACCAAATGGATTCCCGGCACAGCTACGCCGACCTTCTGGAATACCCTCAGACCTACCACATGAATTGGACCCTGTGGAACGGGGGTACGGCGAGGTTGCTCCTGTGGGGAGATGCCGACTACGCGCGGCGAATGGTAGAAAGCGCCCGCCTCTACGACGGCCAGGGTATGACTGTTACGGAAATGGAAGCCACCAAGATGCTCGGCGAACTGCACGACACGCCGCCGCGCGACTTCTTGAATGCCCGCTACCGATATTACGATTACGAATCCGAGCGGTACTGGGCTTTCTATCGGCTGTTTGGGCGGATCTCCTATAACCCTTCGACGGCGCCCGACGTTTGGAAGCAGGAGTTTGCACGGCGCTTCGGTCCGGCGGCGGCGCCTCACGTAGAGAATGCCCTGAAGTTGGCGAGCAGAGTTCTGCCGAGAATTGTGGCAGCCGGTATGTCCTATCAGATGTTTCCGACGACGGCGGGTTGGGTCGAAATGATGCATCTCGGCGGCCTGCCGCAATATGCGCTGCAGGAGGAGGGGAGCGACGCTCAGCAGTTCATTAGCTTTAGGGACGAAGCGGCGAGCATCTTTGAAGGCACGGATACGGCAATGCGCCGCCCCGAGGAGACGAGTCGATGGTTCGCTACGACTTCGGCCGCGATACTGGCAGAAGTTGCTGCCGCCGAGCGTTCCCTGTCGGGCAAAGTGGCAGGAAACGAGTTCAGGTCGACAATGACGGACGCTAAGATTCTTGCTGCCCTTGCGCGCTACCATTCCTGGCGTCAATTGGGTGGCGTCAACTACTGCCTCTACAAACAGGCCGGCGATCTCGGCGCTTTCGATGAAGCCATCTCGGACGAACGCAACGCCATCCAGGCGTGGCGAGAGCTAGTGAAAGCTGCCGGCGATTTCTACATAGACGATATGTCCTTCGGCTCGAGCACCCGATCGTTCCCGCATCACTGGAAAGATGAACTGCCGAGGTTGGCATCGGAATTCGCTCGGCTGCTCGCTGAACGCAAGTCGGCCACCGGTCGAGCTGGCGTGGCAACATTCCGCGTGCGGCCCAGCGATAACGATCCTCAACCGCCGAAGATGATCTTCGTTGAAGGTCGTCAGGTTGCAATGCCGGGCCGGGACTTTGCCGTGAAGGCAAAGGTTACGGCTCCTACCGGAGTCAAATCGATCCGACTGCGATATAGGCACGTGAATCAGAAGGAAGACTATCAGTCCGTGGATATGACTTTCAATCCGCGCTCCGGCACGTACGATGGCGCTATTCCCGATGCCTTCATCGATCCCCGTTGGGACCTGATGTATTTTGTGGAGATTGTCGACCATAAGGGCGTCGGCAGGAACTATCCGGATTTGGAAGTTGAAACGCCTTACAAAGTTGTCAGCGTAGCGCGTTAGCGATGTGAATCTCGCGTTTTTGTTGCCGACGGATTGGTCGAGGCCTGAATCCAAGGGGAGACTCTGTCTCCCCTGACCGAAGTGATTACCGCGTCAGTAGGACGGCCAGCCGTTGACCCAGAAGAGGTCGTTGATGAAATAGGTCGTCGCGTAGCCGTTTTGAGAGTCTAACTCGTGCCTAGCGAGGATCCAGTTGCCGCCGTTGTTGTAGACGCTCTCGCCGCCGGGAGCGATGTAGCGACTGCTGCCTGCATCGATGGTCGTGCCGCCGCCGTTGAGCATGTTGACGCCGTTCTTATCCAGGTAAGGGCCGGTGATACTTGTCGAGCGTCCGTAGACGATGTGATATGTGCTGGAGGCGCCGTTACAGCAGGTTCCAACCGATGCGAAGAGGTAATAGTAGCTGCCGTTGTGGACGATCTGCGAGTTCTCGATTCCGGCGCTGTTATTGGCGATGTTGGTCCAGGAGCCGGTGGGCTTGCCGGCGGTAGTGAGTTTGGTCAGGAAGATGCCGTTCCAAAAGGATCCGAAGGAAAGCCAAGGATTTCCTGACGCATCGAGGGTGAAACACGGATCGATCGCGTTGTAGTTGTTTCCGCTAGCGGAAGTAATGACGGCGCCCTGATCGGCCCAGTTTCCGGTGGCGATGTTGGTGGCAGTCGTAAGGCCGATGGCGGATTTCTGCGAGCCGAAGGTGGAGACCGCGTAGTAACAGAAGGTTTTGCCGTTATAGTCTGCTACCGACGGCGCCCAGGTCCAGGCGGTGTTTCCGTTGTAAGCGTGCCACCACGAAAGCCCGCTCCCGAAGATGGGTGTTCCCGTGTTCCAGGCATGACCGTCGCTCGAAAAAGCGACACCGATTCCGGCTCCCCACGTGCGGAACGTCCACCACGTGCTTCCTTCTTTGATAATAGCGGGGTCATGGCTATTTAAGTCCCCAGATAGAGACCAGACTGCACCAAAGCACAGGGCTGCGATAAGCGAGGTCGAGGTCGCGACAACAATACGTTTCTTTGTTTTACTACTCTTCATCGAGTTCTCTCCTGGCACGCCCTTGCGCGCCTAGCCGGAGTTTAACACGATGTATTCCCAATTGGGAATATCTATAGCCGAATCGTTATATAGCTTGAGCCCAAACCGTCGGCTTTATGCTGCAGAGAATTGCTTAGAAATTTCTTACGCCGTGTTAGAATGTGCCGATGTCCGATGTCGATCTCATGCTCCAGTTTCTGGTGCAGATCATTGTCATTCTGAGTGCCTGCAAAGTTGTTGGCTGGTTGGGATCCAAGTTCTTGGGCCAGACGCAGGTGGTGATGGAGATGGTCACCGGCGTTATTCTCGGGCCGTCCTGTTTTGGCGCTTTCTTTCACGACGCACAGGCGTGGGTCTTTCCAACCGCCGCGATAGCCAAGATCGGGGGAGTTCCTGTTAAGCACCCTTCGATGACCGTGCTGTACGTGATTGCCCAGCTCGGCCTCGTGTTGTACATGTTTACGGTAGGCCTCGAGTTCAATGTTGCGTTGATTTCGAAGCGGGTCAAGGGTGTGATCAGTGTTTCTCTGGCTGGGATCGTGCTGCCATTTGGCCTTGGCGCCGTTTTGGCGGTGGCGCTCGTGAACGGGGGCCACCAAGACCTGTTCGCTCCTACTGTGTCCGCGTCGGAAGCAGCGCTCTACATGGGCGCGGCGATGTGCATCACCGCTTTCCCCATGCTGGCACGGATCCTGGTGGAACGGGGAATCGCGCAGACGACGATGGGGACGCTAGCCCTCGGCGCAGGCGCGGCCGACGACGTGACGGCTTGGGCATTGTTGGCCATTGTGCTCGCCTCATACAAGCACGATGCGAAGTTCGCGCTCTTTGCGATCGCCGGAGGCACGCTCTTCGCCATCCTGAACTTTACGCTTGGAAAGCGCCTGATGAAGACTCTTTCGCGCGGCGTGGAAGACGGTCGAGGGTTGGCTCCAGGCGTCTTCCTGACCACGATGCTTTTTCTCTTCTGCGGCGCCTATATCACCGACGCCATCGGCGTATACGCTGTATTCGGAGCATTCATGGTAGGCGCAGCCATGCCGAGAGGGCAGTTCGTGAAGGAGCTTCGCAACAGGATCGAGCCGCTCACCGTGGGCTGTTTTCTGCCTTTCTTCTTCGTGTATTCGGGGCTAAATACGAAGTTTGGTCTGCTCAATTCTCCTACGCTTTGGGGCATCTGCGCCCTCGCCTGCGCAGCGGCGATGATCGGTAAGTTCGGCGGCTGTACACTGGCTGCGAAGGCAGCAGGGGAATCCTGGCGAACGGCGTCCGCGATTGGCACGCTCATGAACGCACGTGGACTGATGGAGCTGATCATCCTCAACATCGGGCGGCAACAGCACGTCATTTCCGATACGTTGTTCACGATCCTGGTCATCATGGCGATCGTCACGACGCTCATGGCCTCACCGCTGTTCAAGATGATCCTCGGCCACGATCCGGGCAAGACCGTCAGAGAGTTGGAGGGAATTCCCGAACCGGTTCTCGCCGTCAGTACGGCGTAGGGCGCGTCCTTTAGCCTCACAGTAGATCACGGTGCGATGCTCAGAAAGACCCTCAAATGCACTCAGTCACCGAGATCTGCCGAAATGGTCGCGAAATTGCGTCGTAAAATGAGAGTGGCCCTATGAAAACGATCAGCATCGACGTTCCCGACCGATTGGCCGACCGCATCGAATCCGCATCCGGCCGAGAGAAGCTCGTGTGGGCTTTTCGCCTCGCCAGCTTGGTGGAGGAGGACGCTCCTTCAAGCGAACTGCGGTCGATACTAGGGGAGATCGAATCCTGGCAGGCCAAGAATGGCGTCTCCGGAAACGACTTTGAGTCCCTCTTCGCAGACTTGGCCGCTGAGGATTGAGAGTCATTCTCGACACAAATGTCGTTGTCAGCGGCATTTGCTTTCCAAAGTCCATTTGCGGTCAGATTCTGCAGAATCCATTAGACGGCATGAAGCTTGTCTGGAGCGTTGAACTCATCGGTGAAGTCTTTCGCGTTATTTCAAGGTCAAAGCTTGACCGATACGCCCCGCTTGAAAGTCGTCTGGCAGCAGCTCGAGCTGCCATAGCCTCCGGGAACTTGATCTCAATTGGCCAGATTTCGAGGCAGTGCAGGGATCGAAACGACGATCATATCCTTCAGCTTGCCGTCGACGGAATGGCCGACTATATCGTAACAGGCGACGAAGACTTACTGGTTCATAATCCTTTCGCTGGAGTTGGCATTGTCAATCCGAAGCAATTTTGGTCTCTAAGAAGCAGTTCACCCGAAGCTTGATCGATTCGGGTTGAATGGTGGAGCAAATCAAAATGCCCACGAGAAGAGAATTCTGCGCTGCCGTTGGGAGCGCTGCCGCCGCTGCGATCGCTCCTTTACCCTTCGACCGAATGCCGACGAAACCGACTGTTAAGCCTTACCGGACCGACAAGCCGCTGGTTCAACTGCAGCAGGAGTTTGTGGATCTTCGGTTCGGGATGTTTGTCCACTTCAACATGGCTACATTCCAGAACCGGGAGTGGGGAGACCCAACCGGGCCGACGGCGCTTTTCGATCCGACCCATCTGGATACCGATCAATGGGCGGAGGCGGCCATCTCAGCAGGGATGAAGTATGCCTGCATCACGCCGAAACACCACGATGGGTTCTGCCTTTGGCCGACCAAGACGAAGAGCGCGAGCGTTCTTCAGACGCCGAAGAAGATCGACGTCTTCAAGGCTTTCGTCGACTCGTTCCGCAAGCGCGGTCTGAAGGTCGGCTTCCACTTCTCGATTCTGGACCTCCGGCAGGATATTCGCCATTTCGATATCAACCCGGCGAAGATTCAACTCATTCGG